>ENA-ORDC01000020-ORDC01000020.1-marine-metagenome-genome-assembly--contig:-NODE-20-length-240159-cov-8.483189_pt1 | contig 240159 bp, 266 predicted proteins | sample MGYA00237783_ERZ508515 | MGnify/ENA primary metagenome ERZ508515 (study PRJEB26186, sample SAMN06268792) | marine metagenome | isolation source: Eden Landing Ponds, San Francisco, CA, USA | place... | reverse complement strand
ATTTCGGCGAACATCGACGCCGTCCGCGATGTCCAACACGAAGTCAAACGCGTCGAACAGAAACTGCTGTTGGACTCCGTGCGATAACGCCTCCTACCGGATTTTCTCCGACACTGTAAGTGAGAACCATCGCCGTCTCCCTATCTCTGCGATGGTCCCATACCGGAACGGCCATCCACATAACGTGGCGACGCCGTCTCGAAAAACGCTGCAAATCGAGGCCACCACTCGAGAAGAAACGGTTACAGCGGGTTATCTGAGGTATTCTTCGGCAATCTTTTCGACGTCCTTGTCGCCTCGTCCGCTCACGTTTACGAGTAGAACGTCGTCCTCGTCCATATCGGCGGCCAGTTTCTTCGCGAGTGCGACAGCGTGGCTCGACTCAAGGGCCGGAACGATCCCTTCGTACTCACAGAGATCTTGGAAGGCTTCGAGCGCTTCGTCGTCAGTGACGCCGTGATACGAGGCCCGGTTCAGCGCTTGATAGTTCGCATGCTCTGGTCCGACGCCGGGGTAATCGAGCCCGGCAGCAATGGAGTGTACGTCGACGTCATCATCGATTACTCGCGTTCGCATGCCCTGGTACACCTCATCATCGCCCTCCGAAAGCGGTGCCGCGTGTTTGTCAGTATCGAGCCCCTTTCCGGCAGCCTCTGCGCCGTAGAAATCGACTTCCTTATCCTCGAAGAACGGATGGAACAGCCCCATTGCGTTCGATCCACCGCCAACACAAGCGATAGCAGCATCCGGCAACTGTCCCTCCTGATCGAGAATTTGCTCACGTGCTTCTTCGCCGATTACTGACTGGAAATCGCGGACCATTCGCGGCCAGGGGTCGGGGCCGACAACTGATCCGACCATATAGTGGGTGTCTTCGGAGTTTTTAATTAGGTCTTCCATTGCCGCATCTACCGCATCGGCGAGGCCGGCACCACCACGCGTGACCTCGTTGACGCTGGCGCCCATCTGTTCCATCCGGAAGACGTTCATCTGCTGTCGCTCGACGTCCTTTTTTCCTTGATAGATCTCCGTCTCGAGGCCGGTGAGTGCGCCAACTATGGAGGTAGCCGTCCCGTGCTGGCCGGCTCCCGTCTCCGCGATAAGTCGGTCTTTGCCCGCGTGTTTGGCCAGCAGTGCCTGACCGAGAGCGTTGTTCAGCTTGTGAGCGCCACCGTGAACGAGGTCCTCACGCTTGAGATAGATGGTCGCTCCGTACTTCTCGGAAAGTGCTGGCGCGTGGTAAAGCGGCGTCGGACGACCTGCAAAATTACGCATCAGGTCATCGAGTTCCTGCTGGAACTCCGGATCGTCTTTTAGCCGATCGTATTCGTTGGCCAGGTCCTCAAGTACCGCTTCTAGTTCTTCCGGGACATGACGTCCGCCGAACTGTCCAAAGGTTGCACCTTGCGCTGAGTCATCAAGACCCATAGCAGCAGTATCGATGTAATCATATATAAATTTTCCTTCCAGACATAATCATCTGGAACGCCCAGATGGCAACTATATCGCTGAAACGGTGCATGTCGACAGCATCCCGAACGGCCCGTGCGATAACCGCCAACATCGGCTTCCATGCCACCTAGAGCAATCCCGGGGTCTGGCATAGCGAGACCGAACGTAAACGTATACTGTGTAGTGGCTGGATCTCCTTGGTCACCTAAGCCCGTACTCACACACCGTGTTCCTGCAGTTGCTCCTCTTGAGAGAGGTCGACATTGGCTTTCCCCTTCATGCCTTTGCCGATTCCGCTGGCAATCTCCGCGAGAGTTTCGGCATCGTCCCAATTGTTGACCGCGTTAACGATGGCATTGGCCATCGAATTAGGGTCTTCAGCTCCGAAGATTCCACTACCAACGAAAATGCCGTCGCACCCGTGGTGCATCATCAAAGCGGCATCTGCCGGTGTAGCGATGCCACCTGCAGCGAAGTTCACTACCGGGAGACGACCCATCTCTGCGGTTTCGTGTACCAGTTCGGCCGGGGCTTCGTTTTCTCGGGCCCAAGACTCACGCTCCTCAAAGGCCATCCCTTCTAAGCTGCGAATGGCCCCTTTGATATTCCGTTGGTGGTGGACAGCTTGGTTAACATCGCCCGTTCCGGCCTCTCCTTTCGTGCGAATCATAGCGGCACCTTCGTCGATTCGTCGAAGCGCCTCACCGAGGTTTCGGGCCCCGCAAACGAAGGGGGCGGTGAAGTCGCGCTTGTCGATATGATAGCGGTTGTCGGCAGGGGTCAGCACCTCGCTCTCGTCGACCATATCCACGTCAACCGCTTCCAAAATCTCGGCTTCTTTTGTATGGCCGATTCGCGATTTACCCATGACTGGGATCGAGACTTCGTCGATAATCTCGCGAATGATTGCTGGGTCGGCCATTCGAGAGACTCCTCCCCGTTTACGGATGTCTGCTGGGACCGCCTCAAGAGCCATTACTGCAACCGCACCAGCGTCTTCAGCAATTCGAGCCTGTTCACGATTAACGACATCCATGATGACCCCGCCTTTCTGCATCTTCGCGAAGCCGCGTTTGATGAGTTCCGTACCCTGCCGGAGGTCGTTCAAATCGGAAGGTTCTGTCATACCTGCCCACATTTTTCACCCGTCATTATATATCTATTGCCGCTCGGTAGTTCCAACGGTTCATTCGAAACCCCAGTGCTTTCGCCCGCTCTCGTTGATTTTCTCCGGGTGTTGTATCCACTCAGTAATTGCTTTCGCACACCCGAAATCCCAACTCCCCTAGGCTGAACACCTTGGATGAACGAACTCCAATCGGGTGCTCCCCACACCACCAGTCAGCCGCAAGTTTCCGATGTCACTGTACCAGACTATGCGTCTCCGTCCGATGGACGACCGTACTAGCTCTGGTGTTGATTGCTACTCATCAGTGACTTCCTCGTAGCTGACTGTGCGCGTATCAGTCTGAGTGATTTCGAAGATTCCAGCGATATCGGGGTCCGGCCCGGCTACCCTCACGTTTGAGGACATCCAGTCGTCGGAATCTGCCTCTCGCTGTTTTGCGGGAAGGAGAGGAAGAAGCGACGATAACGCATACATCGAGAACGGTTGTCCATCAGGGAACACGAGTTCTTCCCCGTGGACTTCGAAGTAGTCGCCCACTTCGTAACTGGCCGCCGCTTCGCCATTTATTTCGACACACTCCACGCGAAGGTCGTGTAGAGTGTACTCGGTTTCTGTGACATTCTGTGTCATCGCGGTGGAACAATGACAGGGCCGTCAAATAAATATTTCCTGTACCCCATCGAGTCACTGTTCGGAAAAAGAGAGATACGACACGCATGAATCTTGCCGTCGCGTTACCTTGCCCTACAAGACACGTCGGGGATAGCGGATGGCGAGTGCTCCTCACTTTGAGCGGAAGAATTTTTACCTTCCACGTAAGAGGGTTGTTCACACATGAGGGTGTTAGTTACAGATCCCATTACAGACGTGGGTCTAGATGTACTCAGAGACGCGGGTCACGAGGTCGAAACAGGCTATGAACTTGAGGGCGACGACTTGCTTGAGGCAGTTTCGGACGCCAACGCAATGATTGTTCGCTCTGGAACCGAAGTCACCGAGGAGGTTCTCACGGCCGCCGAAGATTTAGTCATCGTCGGACGAGCAGGCATCGGCGTCGATAACATTGACATCGAAGCCGCCACCGACCAGGGCGTTATCGTTGCCAACGCCCCCGAGGGCAACGTTCGTGCTGCTGCTGAACACACTGTCGCAATGACGTTTGCGACCGCCCGCTCGATTCCAGAGGCGCATATCCGCCTGAAGAACGGCGAGTGGGCCAAAAGCGACTACCTCGGTACCGAACTCAACGGGAAGACGATGGGTGTCGTTGGCCTCGGCCGCGTCGGACAGGAGGTCGCCAAGAAACTCGATGCACTAGGTATGGAAGTCGCCGCCTACGACCCCTACATTAGTGAGGAACGCGCTGAACGAATCGGCGCCGAGCTCGTTGGTCTCGAGGAGAGTCTCGAACGGGCGGACTTCTTGACTGTCCACACGCCGCTAACTCCGGAGACAGAGGGGCTAATCGGTGAGGAGGAACTCGACACCCTTGGAGACGGCTATCTCATCAACTGCGCTCGTGGCGGCGTAGTCGACGAGGAGGCTCTCGCGACGAAGGTGGGTGATGGCACCCTAGCTGGTGCTGCGCTGGACGTCTTCGCTGAGGAACCCCTCTCCCCTGATTCCCCGCTGCTTGAGTACGACGAGGTTATCGTCACACCCCATCTGGGAGCATCAACGGAGGCTGCCCAGGAGAACGTTGCTACCTCCACAGCCGACCAGGTCAACGCCGCCCTGGCTGGCGAGCCGGTTGCCAATGCCCTGAACGCGCCGTCGATTGATGAGAGCGCGTTCCCGCGCCTTGAGCCCTACATCGAAATCGCCGAAACCGCCGGTAAAGTGGCCGCCCAACTACTCGACGGCCGTATCGAGAACATCGAAGTCGTCTACGAGGGCGAAATCGCCGATGAGAGCATCGAGTTCGTCACTGCCTCTGCACTCAAAGGGATTTTCGAACCGCTCAAATGGCAAGTCAATGCAGTTAACGCGCCACAAATCGCCGATGAACGGGGCGTCGACGTTACCGAATCAAAGACCAGACAGTCCGAGGACTTCCAGAGCCTGCTTTCGGTAACCGTCAGCGACGACAACGGCAACGAAATCTCGGTCGATGGAACGCTGTTCGCTGACAACGACCCACGTATCGTCCGCGTAGATGGCTACCGTGTCGATGCCATCCCACACGGGAACATGGTCGTAACGCGCAACGCCGACGAGCCGGGGGTTATCGGTTTTATCGGGCGGGTAATGGGCGAATACGACGTCAACATAGCAGGGATGTTCAACGCGCGCGAGACGATCGGCGGCACGGCACTAACGGTCTACAACGTCGACAGTCCGATGCCGGATGAAGCAAAAGAGGATCTCGAGGCTGACGAACGCATTATCGAAATCAATGATATCACGCTAAACGGTCAATGATGAACCCCCGACTGTGCCGTGAGAGAAACCGAATGTAGAAGAGTTTCTAAGGCCATAGTACTGATTCGCATCAGCTCATTTTGTTAGCGAGTTGTATCCGTCGCGGCCGGTACTGACGGGCTATGTATCCAGGGATGAACAGCTGTTTTACGAAAGGCCGGGTGCAATAACACCCGTGTCGAGAATTCGGTTGGTGATTTGTGACTTAGTTCCGACAGGTGTGAATCAAAACAACACTGTTACCTCAATCAGCTCCCTGCTTTGGAGTAAAACCACAATTGGAGCATTTTGAGGGGAACTTTCCCATTTCAGCTGTCTCTCCACAGTCCGGGCACACGTACTCCATGTCATATGGTGTTATCGACAATTACTAAAACCTTTCTACGACAATCGACGTACTTCGTCTATCGATTTCATAATTATTCAGTTAAGATGCTCACCATCCACCTCTTTTAGTGCATCAGCGGCAATATCGCCTAGTTCTCCAGCTTCGATGTGAGAGTACCGTTCGCGGACCATCTCCTCTGAATTGTCAAGATATCGCGCTGCAACGGTGTAGCCGAACGCTCGAACGAGAACCTCGCCCATGCCACGTCGACCGCCGTGAGGGGCGAGATAGTCGTGTTTCGGATGGTCGATATCGATTTCTGCGGCCTCTGAGAGTCGCTTGAGAATCGACCGTGCGCCATCTGTCGTAATCGATGGCGGCCGAACGTCCTCATCGAGCGCCAACAGAAGGTCACGAGCGTACCTGTACCAGCAAGTCGATGGCTCGCCAGATAGAGCATAGCAGACACGCGAACGCGAAGTAGAAGACTAGTAACGATAGTAGTTAGCGAGACCGATTAACTCCGAGAACTCGGCCCTGTTGGGGCCAATGTTATGTTTTGAGAAGGGTAGTACAGTACATCTGTGCGGGGACACAGAAGGAACTGGAAGGACTGATTATATGTCGTATCTCCGGAAGAGGCAGGGAGAACTCGTGTCGGTGAGAACCTATAGAACGAATACTACGCATTCATCCCCGCTTTCGTACTACAGTTGACGTTGACAGTCAATCCCGCTACGCCCGCGAAGGCGCGGTCAACAGATGCTTGCTTGCCGGAGTATGGGAGTAGTGAGCGACTTGTGTTTTTGGTAATCAGTAACTCGATGTCGGCGCCATCTGTTCTCGGAGATACGCGAGTGATAGGTGCGCAGTTAACCGGACGAGGCCATCGACAAAGCCGTGAACTACTCACTCGCCGATTGGCTCATCGTAGAGACTTGCTCGGATGAATTCAAGCGCGTCCCACGCCTGTTCGATTCGTGGTTCCGCCAGTAACGTGATGAAGGAGTGTATCATCTCGTCGTAATTTGTGTGGGACACTTCGACGCCGGCTTCTTCGAGACGATTGGCATATTCTACACCTTCGTCATGAAGTGGATCAAAGGTACACGTAATAATGGTCGCCGGTGGAAGTCCTGCTACAGATCGTGCTTGGAGCGGCGATGCGTACGGGGTCATTCCGTGAAGTTCGTTGTCGAGGTAGAGTTCCCAAGACCACTCGAGGTCTGGCTCGGTGAGAAAGAAATCGGTATTCGGTTCGCTCTCCGTATCGAAACCGAATTTGAAAGTCGTCGTCGGATAAATAAGGGCTTGGTGATGAATCGATGGGCCGTCTTTGTCACGAGCCAATTGGGCAACTGACGCGGCTAGGTTCCCACCAGCGCTGTCGCCAGCGACGACTAACCTATCGGGATTAGCACCGAACTGCTCGGCGGACTCGGCGGCCCACTCCGTTGCAACGTAGCAGTCTTCGACGGCGGCCGGGAACGGATGCTCTGGCGCGCGCCGATAGTCCACGGATACTACGACGGCATCGAGCACATCACAGAGAGCACGACAGGTCGGATCGTATGACTCAACATCGCCCAGTATAAACCCACCTCCGTGCATCCAGACGACGAGTGGCCGAGCGCCGGTCCCTACCGGTTCGTAGATTCGGACTGGAATATCGCTGTCTAGTTCGGAAATGGTTGTATCATGTACGTCCCCGATGTCAGCGATTTCTTCGTCGATTTCTAGATACTGTCTATACCCCTGTCTCGCTTGTTCAACCGTGAGTGAATTGATGGGAGGTATCTCAGCGGTTACGGCCTGCATGGTGGAATCTGGCCCAGCCATATCATGCTATGACATCCCACCGTATATAATAGTGGTTATACGCTCTTCCGTAGGAGATTGTTGATACGGTTTCGGTACTCTCACAAGTGCCTACAGACACCGATCTGATCGGCTCTCTAACCCGAACAAAGTTCAGCCGATACAGATAAACATCGCAAGACAGCAAGCCACCAACAATGTGCTACGCAAGAGCGAAGGCCAAACGCAGTGAGTTGTTAGCACGTACATATCGAGACGCAATTCCTCAAAGTCAGTCGAGTGTCGGTGCACGCGCTGCAAGTACAACACAACGGAACCTGCGGGCACCAGGGCGGGCTCCTCATAAACTCGAACGGAGAGTGCGAGGTGATGGAGACCGGCTTCGGGAACGACCGGGGGCCGTACGGTGAGGGAGGCGACTGACGGGGACAGCGGAAAGCGGGTCCCCGGCGTCCTCCCGCGCGGTGACGACGTCCGTGGGACGGTGAAATTTCGGCAACCAGGCATATCCGTGGGAAGTGTATACGGGCCGTCACGAATGGACACGGCCGTCTCTGCCGGCGTGTTGCTGGACCACGCACAAGACAAGGTCGTCGTGGTCGACGAGGCGGGGCGGTGTACGTACGTCAACGAGGCGTCCAGACGGATTCTCGGCCTTGAGCCCGAGTTACTGACGGGGAAGGACTGTTCGCGTTCATCCACCCCGAGGACATCGGCGAGGCGAGGGAGTGTTTCGAGCGGATCATCGACGCCGACACCTTCGTGGAGGGGTCGGTCGAGCACCGCTTCCGGGCGGGGACGGCTCGTGGATGTGGCTGGAGAGCAGGATGTCGAACCTGACCGACGAGCGCATGGAGGGGTACGTCGTGAGTTCCGGGGACATCACCGACCGCGTGGAGGCCCAACTGGAGTCCAGGGAGACGAGCGAGCGACTGCAAGAGCTGTCCTCGACCACCAGCGACGTCCTCTGGATGTTCGACGGGGGACTGGTCGGAGGTGCTGTTCGTCAACCCGCCTACGAGGAGGTCTACGGCCGGCCGCGAGAGGAGGTCGAGGAGGACCCCGAGGCGTTCATGGAGGCGATCCACCCGGAGGACGAGCCGGCGGTCAAGGACGCGGCCGACACAGTGGGAAGTCGGTTCCCGGCGGCCTGGATCGAACTCTCGGGTTCCGGGGCAGCACCGGTCTGTGGCCTCTCGGAGCTGCGGTCGGCGATCGCGGAGCTTCTGGAGAACGCGATCGCCCACGGCGATCCGGAGGCACCCTCGGTGACGGTCACGACCGACCGCCGAGGGGACCGCGTGGCGCTGGTCGTCGAGGACGACGCGCCGCCAATCCCCGAGATGGAGACGAACGTCCTGACGGGCGACCACGAGATGCCCGGCGTCTACCACAGCAGCGGCCTCGGGCTGTGGCTCGTCCACTGGGCCGTCGAGCTGTCCGGCGGTGAGGTGGCCGTCGACTCCGGCCCCGAGCGCGGGAACCGGATCACCGTGACGTTCCCCTGCGCCGAGGGCTGACACCGGTGACTGGTGGGCCATAAACGTACCCGGACCCGGTGCTGGCTCGCCGTCCCCGAACCGGGCCCGGCGGGCGACCTAGCCGGCCTGCAACAGTGGATCACAGCCACCCCCGCATGCGCGATATTTTCGTCCAGGGGCGGGGACTCGGCGCGCCGATCACGCAGAAGTCATCACTGCTAGACAGAGGAGTTCAGGAGCGGGCACTTTCCTTCGGACACCTTTAATAGACCCGAATAAGACGGGATACTGTAACATGACACGGGATAGCAGTCGCCGTGATTTCCTCAAAGCGACCGGGGCGGCAGGCACGGTGGTAGGACTGGCAGGCTGTTCGAACCCCTTCGGCGGATCGAGTTACAGGACGGCAATCGGAATGCCGACCCCCCAGTCGGGTCCGCTCGCACCGGCGGGCACCGCCGGACTGCGGGGCGCACAGATCGCAGCCAACGAGATCAACGAGAACCGAGACGAGCCGATCGAACTGGTCAAGCAGGACGGCCAGGCGTCTCCCGAGGAAGCCCGCAGCGTCACCCAGTCGATGATCGATGACGACGTCCCGGTCATCACCGGGACCTTCTCCAGCGACGTGTCGAACGCGCTGAGCGACCTCGTCGAGAACGAGGGGGTGCCGTTCATGACGGCCATCTCAGTCGATCCGGGGATCACCTCCGAGAGCGACGACTACACCTTCCGGCTGACGGGCGACACGATCCAGAAGCTGACTGGCCTGGCGCAGTTCTTCCAGGACCAGGGCGTTGGCAGTGTCGGCATCATCGGCGCTGACTACTCGATGGGTCGCTCGGCCGTCGAGTTCATGACGAACAACGCCTCCGAGTACGGGTTCAGCGTCGAGTACGACTCGCTGGTCCCGCTGTCGACGAACAACTTCGTGCCGGAGTTCCGGAACGTCGACGTCGAGAGCCTCGACGCGATGTTCTTCCCGTTCCCGGGCGGCAACGGCCCCACGCTCATCGAGCAGGCCCGGAACCAGGGCGTCTTCGAGGCCGTCAACATCGTCGCCGGGCACGACTCCTACGGCATGGAACTGTACAAGAGCGCGCTGGGCGAGCAGATCGTCGACACCCACAACTGGGGCGTCGACCTCACGAGCGACCGGGCACAGAGCGCCACGCAGGCGATGCTCGACGAGTACGACGTGCGGATGGACGCGCTCAGCCTGCCCAACTACGACGCGGTCCACATGATCGCGGAGGCGATGGACAGCGCCGGCTCGAACGAGCCGGGCGCGATCCGGGACGAACTCGCCAACATGACCTACGAGGCTGCCTCGGGCTGGAGCGTCCAGTTCAACGAGGCCGGCGACAACAGCCAGTACCGGATGCTGGTCAGCAAGTGGGTCCAGGAGGACGGCAGCCTGCGCAACAGGGTCCAGTACACGAGCGACATCATCGCGCGTAGGTGAGGCGAGCGATGGGACCACTGCTACACTGTGAAGGAGTGACAAAGCGGTTCGGCGGGATCGTCGCCCTCGACGAGTTCGAGGCGACCGTCGAGTCCGGGACAATCACCGGCCTGATCGGGCCCAACGGCGCCGGCAAGACAACGCTTTTCAACGTCGTCAGCGGCGTGCTCTCCCCGGAGGAGGGCAGCGTCATCTTCGGCGGCGAGGACGTCACAGATCGGCCGCTTCACGAGCGCTGTCACGCAGGCATCGCACGGACGTTCCAGACGCCACACCCGATCGAGTCGCTGTCTGTCGAGGAGAACCTCCAGGTCGCGGCCGCCTTTGGCTCCGACCGGGACGATGTGGATGTCGACGGCCGCGTCGAGCGCGTGCTGGACGTGCTGAACCTGACCGCCGAGCGGTCGACGGCGGCCGAACACCTCCAGATGGTCGAGCGCAAGTACATCGACCTCGGCCGGGCGCTGTTGACTGTGCCCGACATCGTGTTGCTGGACGAGATGCTGGCGGGCCTGAACCCCTCGGAGAAGGCCGACCTCATCGAACACATCCAGGGCCTCCACGGGGAGTTCGACGTGGACTTCTTGGTGATCGAACACGACCTGAGCGCGATCCGGGAGATGACCGACCGGATTATCGTGATGGTCGAGGGGTCCTTTCTGACCGCCGGGTCGCCGGACGACGTACTGAACGATGACCGCGTCAAGGAGGCCTACATTGGCACCTGAGAGTGCGCAGTCGGCGTCGACGGTCCTCCGAGCGGAGGGCCTCGACGCCGGCTACGGCGAGGTCGGCGTGCTCAGAGACGTCTCCTTCGACCTCGGGGACGGGGAGATTCTCTCGATTATCGGTCCGAACGGGGCCGGCAAGACCACCCTGATGCGCGCGCTGATGGGCTTTGTGACCCCGACCGCCGGGACGGTCACCGTCGAGGGGACCGACGTCACGGACGCCGACCCGAACATGCGGGTCCGCCACGGGCTCTCGCTGGTCTCGGAGGAGCGCAACCTCTTCCGCGAGATGACCGTCGCGGAGAACCTCAAGCTCGGCACGTATCGCTCCCGGGACGACGTCGTGGAGACGCTTGACCGGGTCTACGATCTCTTCCCCCGGTTGGACGAGCGCCGCGATCAGCTCGCGGGCACGCTCAGCGGCGGGGAGGCACAGATGCTCGCACTGGGCCGCGGACTGATGATGAAACCCGACACGATGCTACTCGACGAACCGTCGCTCGGACTGGCACCGCTGTTGATCCCGGAACTGTTCGAGAAGATCGAAGCGATCAACGAGGACGGCGTCTCGGTCGTGCTCGTCGAACAGCGGGCCCGGAAGGCCCTGGAGGTCGCGGACAGAGGCTGCCTGCTCGAGAGCGGCGAGATCACCCTCCGCGATGACGCCGACGCGATGCTCGACGACGATGCCGTGGTCGAACAGTACCTGGGGGGAGCCTGATGGCGGCGATCGACACCGCTGCGTTCATCGTGGTCAACGGGCTGATCTTTGGGGCTCTGATCGCGCTGACGGCCGTGGGGCTCTCGCTGATCTTCGGCGTCCTCGGGGTCCCGAACTTCGCACAGGGGGAGTTCGCCGCCGTCGCCGGCTTCACCGTCGTCGGCCTGCTCGGGGCGGGCGTCAGTCTCGCGCCGGCGATCGTGGTCGCGCTCGGCCTGTCGTGCGTGCTGGGGGTCGTCGCCGAGCGGTTGACCATCGCCAAGCTCTACGGCCGGGACAACTTCCTGTTGCTGTCCTTTTTCGTCACGTTCGGGTTGTCGCTCGTCTCCCACAACGTCCTCCGGATCGCCTTCGGGGGCTTCGAGCAGATTCCCGGACCGCAGCTGGGTTCGATCGCACTATTCGACTTTGAGTTGAGCGTCCTGCGACTGGTGGCAGCGCTGATCGCCGTCGTGATGCTCGGTGCCCTGCACCTGTTCACCAAGTACACCTACGTCGGGCTGGCGATGCGGGCCGTCTCGGACGACCGGCAGGGCGCGGAGATGCTCGGCATCGACTACGACCGCATCTCGATGGTGACCTTCGGCGTCGGCGGCCTGCTCACGGGCGTCAGCGGCATCCTCTACGGGATGCTTTTCACCGTCTACCCGACGCTGGGTGTGTCGCTGACGGCCTTCGCGTTCACCATCGTCGTCGTCGGCGGCGTCGGGAGCTTCACCGGCGTGATCGCGGCGAGCCTCGGCATCGGGATCGTCGAGACGTTCACCGCGACGGTCGTCGGCAGCGAGTACCGCTTTTTCGCGATCTTCCTCGTGTTGTTCCTCGTGTTGACACTCAAGCCCGGCGGAATCGGAGGTGACGTCGATGTCGGCCATTGAGGTGACCGTCGAGCGGGCCGCGTCGGTCGCCCGCTCCTACAGGCGAACGCTGTTGGGCGCGCTCGCGTTGATGTTGCTGGTCTGGCCATTCGTGCTCCAGTCCTCGATGCTGGGCAACGTGACGCTCGTGTTCGTCTTCGGGCTGCTGGCGTTCTCGGCTATCGTCCCAATCGGCTTCGCAGGCCAACTCATCCTCTCGCAGGGTGCCTTCTTCGGGATCGGCGCCTACACGTTCGTCAAGCTCACAGCGGCGGGACTGCCGGGGATCGCCGCCGTCCCCGTCGCCGTCGTCGTCACCGCGGGCACCGCGTACGTGCTCGGCTGGCCGGCGACACGGGCCAGCGGTATCTATCTGGGCATCATCACGCTCGCGTTCAACGAGCTGTTCGTCATCGCGCTGAACCTGTTTCCGGCGTTCACCGGGGGGAGCACGGGCATCCGGAGCCCGCAGCTGCTCCCGGACGCAGTGTACGACGTGGTGCCCTCGGAGGTCGTCTACTACTACCTCCTCCTGGTCGCGTTCGTCCTCGTGTACCTAGGCTTTCGGCGACTGCTCGGGTCGCGGATCGGCTGGGCATTCCTCTCGATCAAGGAAAACAAGACCGTCGCCGAGTCCATCGGCATCGACGCCCACCGCTACCGGCTGCTCTCGTTCACCATCGCGGGGGCGACCTGCGGGCTCGCCGGGAGCCTCTATGCCCCGCTGACGGGGTACATCTCCCCGACGGTGTTCAACCTCTCGACGAGCATCGACATCATCCTCGCCGGGATCATCGGTGGGCTCTTGGTGCCGATCGGCAGCATCTTCGGCGCGGCCGTGGTCGTACTCCTCCCGGACCTACTGCGGTTCATCTCCGACTTCCGGCTGACCGTCTTCGGCGTCCTCCTGATCGTCGTCTTGATCTACCTGCCGGAGGGAATCGGCGGCTGGCTGCGGGACCGACTCGACTGACTACTCCTCCTCTCGCTCCCAGTAGGGCGGGACGAAGATGTCGTCCTCGACCATCTTCTCGATTTGTGCCTCGGTGATCTCCTCGGCGTACTCCTCGTGTTTGATCGGCTTGCGGTCCTTCCAGAGGTTTTTCGGGTAGATCTCGCGGTCGTAGATGGGCCGGATGATCTCGGTCCGGAGGTCCTTGATCCAGTTCATCAGCGGCGACTGGGTGCGGAACTCGCGCAGCCCCTCGATGTCGACGACGCCCGCACAGTAGGAACTCCCCGCGCCGTAAGAGTGTTCCGAGATCATCTTCCCCTTGTGGTTGACGATCATCGAGCCGCCGCCGAAGGTGTCGACGGGGGTCTCGGCGTCCGGCGTCAGGTAGTAGGTGCCGAGGTTCGGCGCGACGACGTAACAGCTGTTGTCGAGCGCGCGGGCGCGGTTCTGGATCTTCCAGCCCTCGTTGGCGACCAGCGGCTCGGGGCAGGCGATGCGGCAGACGACCTCGGCGCCGTTCATCGCCAGGCCCCGAAAGTACTCGGGGTAGGCCCCCTCGATGGCTAGTGAGACGCCGATGCGGCCGATGTCGGTGTCGGCCACCGGGTAGAGGTCGTCGAGGTTGTCGCCGTGGTGTTCGGTCCAGTCGTCCCACACGTCGTGGGGTGTGACCGAGCGCTCGACGGGCAACAGTGGCGTGAGCTTTCGGTGTTTGAGGACGATCTCGCCGTCGGGGTCGATGACGAACGCCGTGTTGTAGAACTTCTCGTCGTACTCGGGAGCTTTCTCCTTGGCCGAGGCGACGATGTAGATGTCGAACTCCTTGGCGTACTCGCCGAGTGTGTCTGTCTCCTCGCCAGGGATGTCGATGGCGATCTCCTCGCGGTACTCGGCGTGATCCATATCGAACACCTCGTCGGTGAACCCCTGCAGGCCGCCCTCGGGGATGACCGCCAGCTTTACCGGGAGGTCGACGCTGCTGAGCCATGTGGCCGCCGACAGGTTCTCGTGGATGTGTTCGAGGTTCTTCTCGATGTCGCTGCGATTTTCTGCGCCCCAGACCGTCGGGGAGAGCCCGACCGCCATGTACTTGTCAATTCTGGCCATGGTATGATGTGTCGTGTCACGCTACTCGTCTCGGGAGTAATAGTTTTACGCTCTTGCGTAGCACATTGTTGGTGGCCTGCTGTCTTGCGATGTTTATCTGTATCGGCTGAACTTTGTTCGGGTTAGAGAGCCGATCAGATCGGTGTCTGTAGGCACTTGTGAGAGTACCGAAACCGTATCAACAATCTCCTACGGAAGAGCGATTGAACTTGCATATCTACTAACCATCAACTGTTTCTTTGTACTCTTGGCCGTATGGAGCGGATTCCTGCCGATAGTCGAGGTGGGTGGTTTAATTACTACATTACACTCCATAAGCCCTGGTAGGGAGATTTTGATGCATTTCATCAAAGAATAGAGCAAAAATAGAGCCTATAAGAAAACTCTGCAGGCCACTCTCAATTGTTGGTAACAACCAACTTCCACAACTTCCGATAAACAAGCCCGTTTTCTGATGGTTTTCAGTACGCTCTAACCCGTAACACCGGAACCATGCACAATTCTTGACCTTCGCAACTACACCACTGCTGAGAGGAGTTGAGACTACACCCGGTTTAGCGGGGCTGTGATGCGTGGTTTCAGCTGAATCAATGCACCATAAACTGCTTCAGATCCATCTCCAAACGGGCATTCTTGTTGAGATGAAAACTAATTCGGGGTATTTCCAAGGCCCCAGATAGTGTAGCCACTCAGACGCCTCGCAAACCCAGACTGAGAGTCTCTCTACCCGATTCCTGCCTCCTTCTTCAACAGCGTCAGCGTGTTGTCGGCTGTAATCACGCTGAGTTCTCATACTCACCAGTCAATTCGACCTGCACGAGCGGATCGACTGCTCACCAGATCGAGTACAGCAAACACGCGAACGCAAAATGATTGTCAAGGATATCCGATACGCTCTTACATTGATGTTTCGATAAATATCGGTATGAAGCCCTCCAAAATCAGTGGAACCGTGTTCGGTGATTCATCACAAAAGGGTAAGGACTCACAAATCAAGGATGATATAAAGCGGAGAACGTTTCTGACGGCGAGTATTGTTGGTGTTAGTGTTGGTCTCAGCGGCTGTCTGGGCAGCCGTGATCGTTCTCTCCCGTCGACCCCCTCAGGGTCGTGGCGTCAGTATATGCGGGACAAAGGGAACACAGGGGCAACGGAGGCAACCGTCCCGCCGCGCGGGAATCTCGCTTGGACGTCGGACGCATTCACGCGCTGGCTACCGGTCGTGGCCGACGGGGAGGTTTACATCGGCAACGTCGACCCAAACCCTGGCCCGAAAATCGTCGGACTCGACGCAACGGACGGTTCTGAACGCTGGAGTGTCAGTATCGAGGAGGCAAACCACTATACATCCACCGTCATCGGAGAGTTGCTGGTTGCCGCGTACGGAGACCAAGTAATCGCGCTCGACCGCAAGTCGGGTGACCAGGAGTGGACTGCTACATTATCCGGTACCGTTTCCCGCACCGAGATGACCGCTGTTTCTGCGGAGACGCTCGTGCTGGTTCCTGAAGTTTCTAGGCAAGATGCTGCTCTCACAGCCTTCGACGCTACGACGGGAGAACAGCAGTGGTCTACACCGCTTGCGGGGCGCACTGTCGACGCTCCTGCAGTCCAAGGAGACGACGCTTTCGTCGCCTCGGAATCGGAGCTGTATCGCCTCGATATCACGGACGGCAGTAAGGTATGGAGTCAAAGCGTCGAGAATGTTGTGCTCGGACCAAGACCGACTGCTGATGGAATCGTCGTTGCTGCCAACGGCGCGCTCACCGTCCACGACGCCGACACCGGAGAGCGTCTCCGAACGCTCGACAGCTACAACCGCGAAGCCTACGGCATAGCACTCGCGGACGGAACTGCCTATTGGCTGACTTTCGAAAGCCTCGCAGCGATCTCTATCGAAGATGGTACCGAAGAGTGGCGTCTCGAGGCCCAGGGATGTCAAGAGGGGCTCTGCGTTGGCGAGGACACCATCGTCGCTCCGGTCCAATACGAGGAGTTCGAACTGGAAACGACATGGCCCACGATCGCCGCGTTCGACCGCGAGACCGGCGACGTACGCTGGTACTATCACATCGACGGGTTCGACGTGGTGTTTACCACTCCCCCGGTGCTTGTCGACGGAGCGGTCTACTTCACTGCTAACACCATCGATAGTGTCGGCGTGCTCGGGGACGTCCCACCGGAAGGGGATTCGGGGCTGTTCTGAGACCTGAGATACGCTTTCTGAAGGGGAGTCCTGCTTTGGACATATAAAACGAGGATGAACACTCTCGGTGAATAGGTTTGAGGGTCGTATGCAGTAGGGCGGCTAGTCTCAACGCCTGGACTCCTCTCGATATAGCGGCCAAGGGTTTATGCTAGAAATATTCACCGGAGAGGTAACTACTAGCTCATATCCATGGCCACTTTGTGAAAGGGAATTGTAAGAGCGGTAATGACGCAGATTTCAGATTCCCTTCGGCTGTTAATCGAGTCGCGGGTCGAAGCTGATGGCGATCGGTACGTTGTAAGCTTCCCGAAAGAGGTCGTCGAGAACAGTTCGCTTTCAGCTGACGAAATCTATCGAGTTGCGCTTCTTCCCTCCGCCGTAGATACCTCCCAGTCAGAACCTGGCCATGGTTCCTCTCGCAACGACCCGAGCGACGAACAGCCAACGGCTCCATCAGAAACCCAATCACCTGAGCCCCCAGTTGAGGAAGGCGAGGTTCGCTCAGTCACGATCGATACGCTTGGAGACCAAGGCGACGGCATTGCGAAGGTCGAACGTGGCTTCATCGTTATCGTTCCAGGGACGCAACCCGGCGAACAGGTCGAGGTCGAAATTACGACCGTGAATCAGACGGTCGCATTTGGCGAGCCAATTTCTGGAAGCCGTACTAACTGATTTTCACACAGCTGCAGATAGCTGAATACCACCTCCGTATGCGCATTCACTAATCGTGTTCATTGCAAATCTTCATTGAATATGTTCATTATCCACATTCATTAAGTACATTAATGAGTTGTATTCATTACTCTTGTTCTTGAATACCGTTGTCGCACATCACAAAATACATTCATGAATGTCATGCTTGGTTTGTTGTGTTACATGTGTCTGACGAACATTCAAGATGAATACCAGCAATGAACATCATATGTTAGCGTACTCGACTTACAGTGAGGCAGGTGGCGTTGGAAAAACCACCACTGCTGCAAATCTCGCTGTCGCTCACGCACGAGCCGGTCTCAAACCGCTTGTCGTCCCACTTGACCCACAGGATGGCGACCTCTCTCGACTTTTCGGTGTCGATACTGACCGTACGGAGCCGGTCGACAACCTCGTCCGGCACATGATTCGTCGCCCGAAGGGTGATTTCGACGATCTCATCCGAACGGTCGAAGGCGTCGACATTATCCCAGAGCACAACATGCTCTCGGACCTCGCGGAGTACCTCCAACGGGAGAAAGAGCAGGCAGAAGCGATGGGCGAGGCTTTCGGTATGCACGCCCAGCTGCTCCGTGTCCTCCGTGAAGCCGGCGTACCCGACGAATACGATGTCCTCATCTGTGATCCGCCCGCGACCGAAGGCCCTCATCTCTACAACGCCATCCACGCGACTCGGTCGTTGGTCATCCCTGTCGAGCCGAGTGCGAAAGGTCGCGCTGCCGTCGAAGGATTAGAGTCCCTCGTCGCCGGACTCGAAGACCAATTGGACGTAGAGGTCGGTGTTCTTGCCGCTGTGCCGATCGGGTTCAAGAACACCCGTGACCAGCGAACGATTCTCGATGAGATCGACTACCCCATCCCAGAGATTATCGGCGAGCGAGCTTCGATGATGGAAGGTGCATGGATGCAGCAGTGTTCGGCGTTCAAATACGTGCGGGACCACCGTGACCGTCGCCGGGACTACGAACTCGAGACGCTCGCACAGTTCGACCGCATTGCGCGACACCTCGAAGCGGAAGTCGGTATCGAAGCGCCAAATCCACCGGAACCCGGTGACCTCGACCACGAGGTGCTATCGGCATGACGGGCATGAAGGAAGGCGCCGGCGAGGATCCGTTTGCCGAAGAGACGACGGCGGATGATTCAGACCCAGTGGAGGCAGACGCCGACGGGCAGGCGACCGCTGACGAGCCAAGTGAGCAGTCGAGTACCGAGACGACGGAGAGTCAACAGCAGTCGATGACCATCCCGTACAAATTCCGTCGGGATGGGGTCCAGGACGGCCGGGACCGTGTGCCGCTGTTTTTGCTGCCGGAGACGAAGCGGGCGGAGCGGGATGCATTGCGGGAGCTAGAGGAACGCTTCGATGCGGATGTCTCGCTCACCGATCTTCGGGAAGCGTTGGTTCGGGCCGGGCTTGAGCATCTCGACGACGTCGAAAGTGAACTCGAGGAGTGGGGTTACGGGATGACATTCGACGAGCCCTGAGACAGTTTTTGTTGACATCCTCCCCGCCCTGAAGGGCGAAGTTTTAGCCTTGTAACTTCGATAAGCAACTCCCGATTTACCTGCTTGCCTGTCGTGAACTGTACGACGAGTCAGTCAATCGTGCGGGCTATGCGTACGTTGGTAATATCGGACCGAAAGTCGAGTCACGCATGTTTAGCAATGACGAACTTGAGACCATCAGAGACGAGGTGGCGTCGTCGATGAACCGAATTACAGAGTTCTCGTTCGGGCGGTACAGTGCTGGTGAACACTGCCAATGGTGTCAACACAACCAGCTTCCATGCGCACCAGAGTCGTTTACTGTTGCGTCTGAATCTGAGGAATAAATTGAATTACCGTTTGGTTAGGGACCAACTCGGGCCGATTCGGAGGTTCAGATGCACTGTTATCCGACTAGAAAGCCTCTGTTGAAGCGACCTCGATTATCTCCCTCGACGCCAGTTTGTTGACCCCTCAAATTAGCTGCCGTATTGTGGATCAGGAATCGTCGGCATCGTCAAGTACCATCCGAAAATCGTCGTGAATACCCTTCCTCACTAGCGTTGCTGGGGTGGATCTGCTTTCGGAAGTGTCACCGTGAACGTTGCACCCTCCGGTTCGTTGTCTTCGACCGTGACATCGCCCCCGTACTGGTCAATCAGTGTTCCGACTAAGTAGAGACCGATGCCGGTGCCACTGCTCTCAAGACTCCTCTCACCCTTTCCGAATATCGTCTCGTGCTGCATTTCAGGGATTCCTGGCCCGTTATCTGCGACCGTCACGCGCACGTCGTCCTCTCGCTCTTCAGCAGCGACCGTGACGACCGGCGTGTCTTTGTCGTTGTGCTGGACGGCATTGTTCAGCAGGTTCCGAAACACCGAGGAAAGCATCTCATTCGCCTGAACGTCGACATCCGGGATGGAGCCGTCACCGGTGATCTCCGCACCAGGGTATGCCTCTTGACGAATGGTTATCTCGTTCGTTAGCACCTGTCGTAACGCCGTTGGTTTGATCTCAACCTCCTCGCCGCTCGTCAGCGTCTCAACGTAGTCACGAGCGATTTCTGTGAGTTCAACGATATGCTCACCACTCGTGAGTATCTTCTCGAGGTTATCCTGCCCGTCGTCGTCGACGGAGTCTTCAAGTAAGTCTGCCCATCCGAGGATGACTGCCATGTCATTACGGATATCGTGGCGAACAACCCGATTCAATATCTCCAGCTGCTCGTTGACTTGTTCCAACTCGTTTTCATACCGTTGGCGCTCGGTCACGTCTCGGAAGGAGGCAAGACCAGCCGGCGCTCCCTCGTACTGGATGTTGGCGGCACTGACCTCAACGACTCGCTTGCGTCCATCCTTTGTCTCGAAGGTCAGGGTATACCGAGATGGAGGCGAGTCGGCGTCCGAATCGAGTCGTCGTTCATGCCGGTCCTGTACGAGTAGTTGGTCCTCCGGGGTAATCACCTCAGTGAATGGCATCCCTAGGAGTTCGTCCTCGTCGTAACCAGTGATCTCCGTCATACGGGTGTTGACGAAAACGAACTCTTCGTTCTGGACGATCGCGATACTGTCGTGGCTCTGTTCGACCAGTGTCGTGTACTTCTCACGCTCTTCGACGAGGTCCTGCTCGTGCTCCTTGCGTTCAGTAATGTCTTGGAACACTCCCCGAACGAGCTCAGTTTCCCCGCGTTCATCCGTGCTGACTTCCCCCCGTGTACGAATGTCTCGGATGTCTCCGTCGGGCCGGACGATACGTAGTTTGAGGTCGTACTCTTCTCCATTTTCGATTGCGCTGGTGACCGCTCTGGTAATCTCGTCACGGTCCTCGGGGTGATAGAAGTCAAATGCCTCCTCTAAGGTCGGTTCGTAGTCATCGTCGACCCCGTGGATACGACGGATACCGTCGGTCCAGGTAATCTCGTCCGCCTGTGGATCGTACTCCCAGGCGCCGACATCAGCGATCTCTTGTACCCGGCTAAACAGGAACTCCTGCCGTTCGAGTTCTCGCTCACGCTCTTTGCGCTCTGTGATGTCGCGGAACACCCACAAACGACCGTAGTTAGTGCCGTCGTCGCCGACGACCGGGGCCGAATAGCGGTCGAACACCCGGCCGTCCGTAAGTCTGACTTCGTCGCGGCTCGTCTCCCCTGGATTGGTATAAAGGGCTTCGACCAACTCCAAGAACTCCTCTGGATCCGCGAGTTTGTGCTCGACGACCCAGTCCAATAACGCTTGGTCCGATTCCGTCGCGACCAACTCGTCGGGAATTCCCCACATCTCGACGAACCGGTCGTTGTAGGAGACGACAGTTCGGTCTTCATCGATGACGAGCAGCCCGTCGATCGTGGTCTCCATCTGTGCTTCCAGCAGCGACGACTGGTACTCGAGTCGTTCTTGGGCCCTCTGTCGCTCCGTTATATTCGAGATGAAGCCTTCGAGCGCAACAACCTCCCCGCCGTCGAATACGCCCTGACCTTGCTCCCAAACCCACTTCTCCATCCCGTCAGCACTCCGTATACGGTATTCGACGCGGAACGGCTCCCGAGACTCCAAGGCGTCTTGGATGGATTCCCAGACTCGGTCGCGGTCGTCCGGGTGCATGACATCTCGGCCGTAACTGACGTCGCCGTCGACGAATTCCGACTGGTCGTATCCAGTCAATTCGGCACAGTCATCGCTGACGAAGAGCATCGGCCAGCCACGCTCATTTCGACAGCGATAGGCCATCCCCGGTACGTTGCTGAGCAGCGTCCGGAACCGTCGCTGGCTCTCTTCGAGGCGGTGTTCCGCTCGAGTCTGGTGGACCGCGTTTTCGATACGGTTGGCCAGAATGTTGAACTGCTCAGAGCCGGGGGTTTTCTGAAGGTAATCGGTGACTCCGGCCGAGATGGCGTCGCTTGCGACCTCCTCGCTGCCCTTGCCGGTGAACAGAATGAACGGCAGGTCGGGACGCTTCTCGCGTACCGCTTCTAGAAATTCCAGCCCGTCCATGCCGGGCATCTGGTAATCACTGACCACGCAATCAATCGATTTCTCGGAGAGTCGTTCGAGTCCCTCACTGGCACTTGTTGCGGTTTCGACAGTGAACCGATCGCGTTCACCCTCGAGAAACCGGGCGGCCATCTCGATGAAGTCGATTTGATCATCAACGTGGAGAATAGAAATTGCCTCCTCGTTGCCTGGCGGGTCTACAGAAATGTTATCGGTTTGAGGAGACGCCATACTCGTGTACTATTAACGGTGTGAATTTAAACGTGAGGGCCCAGCATCGAACACCCGTTTTGATTGCTGATCAAACGGTTTTTCAGTCGATATAGGGTGTCTCGCGTGGTTTCTCAGAAGGAGCAACCGCCGAAAGACTGTCGGTCGCCGTCCTATTCGGTGGCGATCTCCTCGTAGATTTCCACGTGCCCATCGAGGGCCTGACGGCCAAGGAACCGGATGGGATACCGCCGTGCTCCTCGGCGGACAACTCATCCAACTTCTCGGAGAATCACGTCCAGTGGGGTATCCTTACGGCGGATTTGATGCGCTATTCAGTCGATTCAGATCTTCATTCTCGTATGCTGCCCGCCACATCGTATGGACTGCACGGGTCACGAGCGATACCTCGGCCACGTCAATACAGGACGGTTCGGCGACCGTCGTGGCTGCATCGGGCGGAGGGTGGAAATGGATCTCGGGGGAGTGTGGATTCGGGTGCCGATCAAAGCGCCAGTTGATGTCTGCAGTATCGACGTAATGAAACGAGTACATCCCTAGTTCGCTCCACTGGATATCGAGTCGCGCAGCGTCGGCCTCACCAAGCCCGTCTGTGAGACTGATTTGCAACTCCGTGGGGTGAATGACGTCATCGTACGCGGTTGTTTCGACGAGCGGTTCGAGTTCGAGCCAGAGGTCACGAATCCGCTGGAGTGTCGGGAGATAGATCGGTCCGAACTCGCCGGCACGGTCGTCCTCGCTCATACAGCGAGTTGGTGGCTGGCCTCGTCGTAGGCGAGTGCTGCTTGGGCGACGGCGAGATTCTGTCGTGTCGTTCGCCACGCGGTGAGGTCGTCCCAGCCCTCTGTCTCGTCGGCGTCAAGCTGCTGGGCGAGCTCTTCCGGTGACACCGCGTCGTAGCGGTCCTCATAGCGCCGAATCTCAGCTTTCATCTCTTTGATGCCCTCGATTATCTCCGTTCGATCTGCTTCGTCGCGGAGCTCACGGATCCGGGACATCACAACCCGGTCGCTGTTGCGTTTGTACAGCGTTGTTTGCCCGTCTGGTTCCGTTTCTGCGAACCCGGTGTTCACGAGGGTCTTGCAGTGGCGACGTGCCGTCGGCTCGCTTACCAGCGCCCGATCGGCGATCTCGGCCGCCGACTGCCCATCGTGGGTCTGTTCGATGACTTCGTACACCCGCTCGAATGGCGTGGTGTCGTCTTTCCAGTCTGCCCTGACCTGCTCGTTGACGTCATCCCACGTCTCGGTCATACTGGGCACTACGCGGGCTAGAAACAAATAATTTCCTGAGAAAACTATCTGACGGCAGTAATTGTAGACGAGCGTTGCCAGGCTAGATGCTCCATCTCTTGACATCCTCCCACCCTGAAGGGGTGGGCTTCCGCTCGCTACGTGTCACTCCGCTGTCATCGCAACAAGATGCTCTCAACATCGCGCGTCCAGTACGTCGTGAGCCCGCCCAGACTACAGCGCTTGCACAGTTGCAACGGACCCCCAAATGCCCGAGTTCAACTCGACATCGTGTGAGCGCTGCGAGCGTGTCGGCGACCAGTTCCCAGGTATGGCTTTTCCAGTCTCGGTGCTGGGCGGAGCGTCGCAGAAGACATAACCGGTGAGCGTCTGCCGCATCGCTCGCCAACCTGTGAGTTGATTCGGGGAATTCCTGAAACGGCTTGTTTCCACAAACAAGAATCGCATCACAGCGCGAGGATTGAGACAGTCACGATAGCGTAAAATGAGTCGTTTCCGGAAGCACCCCAGTTACGTTTTTAGTACTAGCCGAAAAACAGGGCTGTCAGCAACAGATGATTCGCGATGCTCGCGTGCTTCGGGCCGGATTCGTCCCTCGGGAGATTGAGCATCGCGACGCCGAGGTCAACCACCTCTCCAGCGTCCTCGAACCCATCACGAACGGCGATCCCGCCGATACCGCTATCGTCACTGGGCCGAGTGGGACGGGAAAAACCTGCATTTCGAAATTCGTCACCGAGCGTCTTCGCGAAGGGTCCTCGACGTTGGGGCCACCTACGTGAACTGCTGGCGGAACTACACCCGATTCCGGGCGCTCTACCAGATTCTCGACGACATCGGCGCGACTATCGACATCCACCGGCAGTCGACGCCACACGACGAACTCATTGACCGCCTCCAGCAACACGACGGCCCCCGGACGGTCGTCATCCTTGACGAAGCCGACCAGCTCGAAGATCCGAGCGTCATTTACGACCTCCATAGCCTCCCACAGTTCGCAATCATCTGCATTGCGAACAAAGAGGAAGAGCTGTTCAGCCGCGTCGACGACCGCCTCGTGAGCCACCTCCGTTCCAGCGAACACGTCCGGATGGATAAATACCACGACGAGCAACTGTACGGCATCCTGAGTGCCCGAGCGAAGTGGGGGCTTGAGGAGGACGTTGCCGACGACGACCAACTCTATCGCATCGCTGACGCAGCCGCCGGCGACGCTCGCCTTGCCATCGGTATCCTGCGGACGGCTGCTAACAAGGCTAGTCGCGAAAACCGGGGGCGAATTACCGACGATATTCTTTTGGATGCAGCAGAGGATGCCCGTGCCCAGGTTAGACAGAAGAGCCTCGATTCACTCACGCCCCATCAGCGGACGGTCTACGACATCGTTCGCGATTACTGCCCGCTCGGTCCAAGTGAGATTCACGACCGCTACAGCGAGGAAGTTGATGACCCCGGACGAAGCGGACGGTTCGGTCGTATCTCTCCAAGATGGCCCAGTACAACCTCCTCGAAGACAAGGGAACAAGCCGGGACCGAGAATACTCGCTTGTCGATTCGGCCGCCGCGTCGCCGGTGCAGTAATGCAGATGGGGCTTTCAGGAACGACCGACTGTTCGGCCTACGAGGGCCTCCGAGATGTGCTGAAACGCCATCCCGTCACCACGAACGTCGTCTACAAACCATACAGCATCATCAAACGGTACCTCCAGGCGGGAATCGACCCCGACCGTGTCGTTCCGCCGACCGGGCCGGGGGCACCGCCGTGGAGCGATCCCTTCAGTGTCCCGACGGCCGCAGTCACCGCTGACACTACGTCAGATTCCGCCGAAACCACCACTCGGGCGGTGAACGTCAAGGCGTTCAGTCCGTGGTCGATAACCGTGTTGAGATACGTTTCGAGCCCACGAACCGCCGCCTGAGTTGGCTTGTCCCCGGTCATCATGTACTTCGAGCCCGGGGTGGAGGCCATCCATCAGCTATCACCTCCAGTGGTCGAATGCCAAAACAGGCCGTTTCCACGGGACTCACAGCGCACGACGCCGTCGTCAGCGAGGGCCCGTAGCGTCTGCCGTGTCTTACCGTCTCCGAGTTCGTACACTTCGGCGACCTCCCGAGTCGCAACGGGACCGTAGTCAGCGACGAATCGCTCTACTGTCGGGGGGGAGTGTTGCTCCAGTGATGGAGCGACGGCCGTCAACGCAGCCGCCAACTCCTCGAAGGACTGGAAGCCGCCGGCCAGCCGTGTTCCCTCGGGCCAGTCTATCTCGTAGGTCGGAAACGCCCGAACCCCGGTTGCTCGGGTCCGAGAGAGGTCCGCCTCGAATTCCGCCCGAGCGGTTCCGTCGTCCAGGGCCGCAGTGAACTCGTCCACATCGAGTCCAACCGACGCCGCAATCTCGACCTGTTCCTCACGGCGGTTGACGTTCCGGACCTGAGTGGCGTAGGCCTCACGGAGCCGTCGCAGGTATCGGCTCGCCAGTGTTTCGTCCTGCTGGCGCGCGGCGACGTAGGCTACGCTGGCGGGATACGTCGACTGGGCGGGGTCTTCATCGAAGATAGCCGTATCGACCGGCATTCCGTGTGCTTCCGAGGCCTCAAGCCAGTGTGGACCGACTTCGCTCGGTTCGGAGATGTCGTTGGCTGCATCGTAGAAATCGTCGAAGTCCTCGATGAGCCCACCCATCACGTACTCGATTCGTATCTGGTTCCCGTAGGCAACCCGAAGGTGCCTGATGACCGGTTCGGACCCCCAACACCACGTACACATCGGGTCCGTGAACTGCGTTATCGTCGGCCGTTCGTCTGATTCTGCCGTCATACACTCGTAACTACCCGTCCGTCACCGATATATCTCAGGCAACTTACACTAAATCAGGTATACCGCGATGAACCCGATGCCGTAGTTGATTTCGGCCCTACGGGGGCTGGGGTACTGGAGTCACACCCCGGTTTCGTTCGTCATACCTGGTTCCGTTGACCGTGTCTGAATGCTTAGTCGGAGTAGCTGAAACAGTCGGTTGAGGATGTTCGAAGAAGCCTTCCAACCGGGTCGGAGAACCGACAGCAACTGTATCGTACTTTTCGGAGGGATGTGAGAATGGGCCGACTCGTCGACGGGGAGTGGGTGACGGAAACCGAACGAGAGCGTAACGACCAGGGGTTCGATGCGTGGATTCAGTCGTCTGGAGCCCACGCTCCCGCCTTCCCTGCCGAACCGACTCGGTACCACCTGTACATCTCTCGGGCCTGTCCGTGGGCGCACCGAACCGCGCTGGTGCGCCGCCTCAGGGGACTCGAAGGCGTGGTTTCTCTCGACATCGTCGACCCAGTTCGCCGGGACGAAGGATGGGAATTCACCCCTTCGAAACGCGCGTGTACGCCCGACTCGATACACGGCGCCGAGTATCTCCGAGAGGTGTACACCCGGACGGACCCATCCTACACGGGTCGAGTCACGGTTCCCGTCCTCTACGATACCGAGACGGAAACAATCGTCAACAACGAGTCGGCGGACATCGCTCGGATGCTCGACGAAGCATTCGAAACCCACGCCACTCGAGAACGGAAACTCTACCCCGAGAGTAAACGCGACGAAATCGATAGCATCATCGACTCGATTCACCGTGACATCAATCTCGGAGTGTACAGAGCCGGATTCGCCGACACACAACCCGAATACGAGGCGGCCGTCCGGGACCTGTTCGAAGCACTCGAACAGTGGGACGACACTCTCGGTCAGCGTCGCTACCTCTTGGGGGAGGAACTGACACTTGCCGACGTGTTCTTCTTTCCGACCCTCTATCGGTTCGATTCGGTGTACCACACGCATTTCAAGTGTAACGTCCGGCGGCTCCGTGACTTCGAGCATCTCTTCGACTACGCTCGGGACATCTATCAGACGCCGGACGTCGCAGAGACGTGCAATACGGAACACGTCAAGGCTCACTACTACCGCAGCCACGATGACATCAACCCGACTGGGTTCGTCCCTGTCGGTCCCGAAATCGACTGGGAGAAGCCACACGACCGAGGGAACATCGGTTAATCATCAAATCTTCTAATCTGTACAGAGGACGACCAGTTCTGTTAACCAGGGCTTCTACAGCCTATTAGTCGGTAAATCACCGCAATTCGAATCCAGGTATACCGGAGTAAACCAAGTATAGTGTAATCTGCCTGAAATATATTTACTTGACCCCCTTTTCTCCAAGTGCGATGAAGTCACCGAACGACATCCGATACGTAATCGTCGGAACGACGCTATCGAACGGAAGCCAGCTCATTCGCGGGTTCCAGCGAGGTGAGAACTGATGGCGCTTCCAGCAGCCGTCTCAGATGTCGCCTTCCTGCTCGGTCGAGCGCTATTCGCGCTCGTAGTCGGATACCTCGCTGTCGGAAACCTGCTCGACCTCGAATCATCGGTCGGCTACGCCAAGAGCAAGGGGGCACCGCTGGCGTCGGTTACCGTGCCGTTGGGGAGTCTCGGGTTAGTCGTTGGGGCGCTTTCGGTGCTCTTCGGCGTCTACCCGACCCTCGGTGTCCTCGCAATCGTGGGCTTTCTCATCCCGATTACGGTCATCATGCACGACTTCTGGACGATGGACGGCCAGGACCGACAGAACGAACAGATTCACTTCCTCAAGAACGCCGGCCTAATCGGTGCCGCTCTCCTGTTCCTGTCGGTTTCCGTCGGGACGTGGCCGCTGGCAGTCGGCATCGGGCTCTGATACCCCATGCCGGCGACTGAAAACTCGAGTGCCTCGGAGAGTGCAGTCGGCGTTCCGTGGCGGTCGCCGGCGTTACTCGCGATTCTCGCGGCCACGCTGATGACGCCGATGGACGTCCCGATGATTAGTCCAGTTCTTCCCGAGGTCCAATCCGTATTCGGCGTCTCGGAGTCCCGTGCTGGCCTGCTCATCACGCTGTATGCGCTCCCTGGTATCGTACTGGCGCCGGTTATCGGAGCGCTTGCCGACCGCGTCGGCCGGCGATACGTCCTCTCCGGCTGTCTCGTGGTGTTCGGCCTCGCCGGGTTCGCTGTCTGGTTCACCGACGACTTCTCGGTGGCGCTCGGTCTGCGTGTCGTCCAGGGATTCGCCGCCGGGAGCGTTCTCTCCGCTCTTGCGATGACCGTCGTCGGTGACCGATACACCGGCCGCCAACACGACGCCGTTATGGGCGTGACATCCGCGATGCTCTCGCTCGGGACTGCCGCCTACCCCGTCATTGGCGGATACCTCGCGACCCGCGTGTGGAACGCGCCGTTCCTCATGTACGCGCTTACGCTCCCAGTCGCAGGTCTTGTCCTGTGGACACTGGACGAACGGAGGACCGAATCGGGTTCAAGCGACAGGAGATACCTCAGGGAAGCGTTGCAGACGATTCCGGCGCGGCGTGCTTTCGCGCTGTATGGGGTGATGTTCCTCTCGTTTAGCCTGCTGTTCGGAGGGCTGTACACGGCGCTTCCGTTCTATCTCACCGGGAGGTTCGGGGTTACCGCGACGACGGTGGGACTGGTCACGAGCGCCGTCCTGTTGGTGACGGCGGTCGTTTCGACGCAGAACTGGCGGGTGACCACCCGGCTGTCGACGGCGAAACACCTCGCTGTCGGGTTCCTGTTGTATGCAGTCGGGTTTCTCATCGTCGGCCTCACCGACGGTCAAACGGCCCTCGTCGGAGGACTTCTCGTCTTCGGCGTCGGCAGTGGACTCGTCACACCGACGTTGTTCGGCGGAATCAGTTCCCTCGCCCCGACTCACGTCCGCGGGGGCGTGATGAGTCTCCAGACGACGACAATCGGCATCAGCCAGGCCGTGGGACCCATCGCGTTCACCCTACTGAGCGGTGAAATCGGCTACCAGCGTACACTCCTCGGTGCGGGACTCGGTGCCGCAGTCGTGGCAGGAGTCCTCTTTGTCGCTAGGTAGCCGGAGCCAATTTTTAAGCGGAATCGGACGCGTTGGTAGCTATGGCCAACGAATCCGCCGAAACGAGCGGTGGGGTCGCCGACGCCGAGTCGGCGTTCATGACGCTGAGCCACGACCTCCGGCTGGAGATTCTGCTCGCGCTGTGGGAAGCGCCCGGGTTCTCACTGTCGTTCTCCGAGCTTCGCTCGGCAGTCGGCGAACGTGACTCCGGGAAATTCACGTATCACCTTTCGGAGCTTCAGGGCCACTTCGTCGCCCAGACGGACGACGGCTACGAACTCCAGTATCCCGGACACCGCGTTCTCGACGCGATTCAAAGCGGCGTCTTCCACGAACAGGCCGCCGTCAACCCCGTCGAACTCGACGCCGACTGCCGTGACTGTACTGCCTCGTTGACTTTCGAATACGGCACCGACTTCATCGGCCGTGTCCACTGTCCGGACTGCGGGAACCGCGCTCTGGAGTGGCCGTTCGACCCCGGTGGAACGGCTGACAGAGACCCCGAGGAGATCGTGAACGCCTTCGACCGACGGACGCGACTTATCTGGTCGTGTGCGCTCGATGGGGTCTGTCCGTTCTGTGCCGGTCGAATCGACCGCGAGTTCGCCAGCAACGTCGACGACCACGGAATCTGTATCGGCGTCCTCGAAGAACTGGACCGCTACGACGAGTACTTCGCTCGCGACCACCCAGCGGTCGTCTCGGTCGACTGCGAACGGTGCAGTTTCTACAGTTTCATCCCGGTCGGGGTCGTGCTCCTGTCGCGCCCCTCGATTACGGGACGACTCCACGAGGCGGGAATCGACGTTCGACGGAGACCCCTGTGGGACCTCGGCTTCGTCGTCGACGCCGATGCGATCGGTCTTCGAATGGCAGACTCGATGGCCATCGAGGTCACGATACAGGACGGGAACGAGCAGCTAGTTTGTGTCGTCGACGAGTCGTTCAACGTTTCTGTCGAGCGCGAATTAAACACGTAAGAATATTTACTGTAATTCATCTCACCGAGCTTTTACTTACTATCCTAACGTGGGTTTTGACCACACATGGAAGTAACCGATTCCAAACATGTAGTCGCAGTATGTGGAAGTCAGCGGGACGGGAGTTACACCCATCGCGCGCTACAGCGAGCACTGACGGCTGCCGAAGTTCGCGGTGCCGAGACGGACTTCGTCGACCTCTCGAACCTCGACCTTCCCCTCTTTGACCCGGACCGAACGGATGCCGGCGATGCCGACTCGCTTCGTCGCCGCATCCGGCGTGCCGACGCGGTGTTGCTGGGGACGCCGATGTACCACGGGTCGTACTCCTCGCCGCTGAAAACCGCGTTGGACTACTGTGGGTTCGACGAATTCGAAGAAACGACGGTCGGGCTGTTGGCCGTCTCCGGCGGTGGGTTCCCGACACCTGCCCTGGAGCATCTTCGGTCGGTCGCCCGCGAACTGGACGCCTGGGTGCTCCCCACGCAAGTCGCGATTCCGGACTCCCACAGCGCCTTCGAGGACGGCGAGTTGACCGACGAGGGTTTACTCGAACGTATCGACGCGCTCGGAGGCCAGCTCGTCGACTACGCGAACGTCGAATCGTACCCGGACGCCCCCTCGGCCTGTGCCGTTCCTACGGCTGATTAATCATGTCTGCCGAAACTGAAACACGACAACACGAAATCGAAGCGCACAACGCCTCTGCGTGTCCCGTTATCCAAGCCATCGACAAGGTCGGAACGCCGTGGCGCCTGAACGTCATCTACGCACTCGCCGACGGCGAACAGCGGTTCAACGAACTCAAGGAAGCGACGAACGCCCGCTCGAAGACCCTCTCGGACGCCCTCGACGAACTGGTCGAGAACGACGTCGTCACCCGCCGAATGGAAGAAGCGGCGCCGGTCGCCGTCTACTATCGACTCACTTCGAAAGGCGAGGGACTCCTCGACGCGTTGGGCGAACTGGCCGAATGGGAAGCGGACTGGGGGGAAGAACCCCCGGAGGGCGATGTTCCGAGACGTGATTGAGTCGGGAGACGATGGCCGGGTCGGCGAGCCGAGGGATTCATTCACGGGCCGAGACTGCTTGCCCTCATGAGCGACGACACCGGAACTGACCTCGCGACTGATGCGGTCCACAGTGGTGAGAACACCGACGAACTCAGTTCTGTCTCCGGCGATGTCGTCTCGCCCATTCACCTGGCCACCCACCACGAGATGGATGCGCCGGGAGAGTCAGCGCACGGCTACAAGTACTCGCGGTTCGGAAATCCGACTCGGGAGGCGCTCGAAACGCGGTTGGCCGACCTGACGGGAGCGAGTGAGGCGATAGCCTTCAGTTCGGGTACTGCTGCCATCGCGACAGCGGGCCTTGCGCTCTGTGACCCCGGTGACCACATCGTCGCCTTCGATGGCGTCTACGGCGGGACGCGGCTCCTCTTCGAGGAGTTCCTCCGGGGAAAACTCGGCGTGGACATCGAATACGTGGATGCGACAGACGCGACGAACGTCGAGACCGCGATACGTCCCGAGACGACGCTACTGTGGATGGAGACGCCGACGAACCCGCTGTTGAAACTCTGTGACCTAGACGCAGTAGCGTCGATAGCCGACGACCACGGGATTCCACTCGGCGTCGATAACACGTTCGCAACGCCGTATTCCCAGCGGCCGTTGGAGCAGGGCGCCGACCTCGTCGTTCACAGCACTACGAAGTACCTGAACGGTCACAGCGACTCCACCGGTGGTGCAGTGGCGACGAGCGACCCCGCCCTCGCCAATCGCATCTCGGAACTACAGGCATACACGCTCGGAAACCTTCTGGCTCCGTTCGACTCCTATCTAGTGCTTCGCGGGACGAAGACGTTCCCGCTTCGAATGGGCAAACACGAAACGAACGCCCGAGCGATTGCCGAGCATCTCCTCGAACACCCCTCGGTCTCTCGAGTCAACTATCCCGGACTCGAATCACATCCCCAACACGAACTGGCGAGACGGCAGATGGACGGGTTCGGTGGCATCGTCTCCTTCGAGTTGGGCGCGACCGAAGCGGAGACGAGGGCCGTTCTCGAAGAACTGGACGTGTTTACGATTGCCGTCAGCCTCGGTGGTGTCGAGTCGCTCGTCGACCATCCGTGGACGATGTCGGCGTCGTTCATTTCACCGGAGGAACGACGAGAAGCCGGGATTTCGGAGTCGTTGGTTCGAATGCCGATTGGCATCGAAGACACCTCCGACCTCATCGAAGACCTAGGCCAGGCCCTAGAGAACGTATAGACACACAGCGTATCGAAGACTCACGGAAACAAAGTCGGCTTCTACTATCGGGCATCCGTCTCGGCGAACAGCATCGATAGGATACGGGATTCGGCTTTCCGGAGGTGCTCGGAAGCCGTCGCCGTCGCACAATCCAGCGCTTGGGCGACGTCCTGTGACGACGCCTCCCGAGGGATGTCGTAGTATCCGACTCGGAGTGCGGCTTGGACGGCTTCGCGCTGCTTCGGCGAGAGGTTGTCCGCGACGGCGTTCTGTGCGACAGGCCCGGCGCCGACCGCGTCAATCGTAACATCCACTCCATCAGGAACGCCGTCGACCGCGTTCTGTATCGCCGCTTCCGTCCCGATGAGCGTGAACGTACTGCTCCCATCGTTGTGACATTGAATCGGTGGGACCGTCAGGATGTCCTCACGGGTATCGGAGTTGACGGCGTTCGCGAATACCAAGCAATATTAACCAACACAAGGGTCGTTTGGAGAAGTATTGTTGGTTAATCGCGGGTCTCATGAAGGCGCGTACTGAAGATTGCACGTATACCACTCCGTCCTTGATTAGAACAACAGACTAGGAAACAGTCAGTCCATATACTGGCTATAAAAACACCTATACCAACAGAGGTAGATTGTGTTACTACCGAGATGTCCCCGAAAGAGCTTCCCGATCGCGCGCCTGGGACATACGTCTCCTACCACCCAAATCCATACTATTCGCCTGAGACGCTCCCTGTAGAGCCAAAGCTTGAAATCACCGATCAGACACACGCTCTCGTAGCTGATGCCGCACATCAGATCGGTCGTGTCGACGGTATCAGTTCAACTGTTGACTTCTCAACAGTACTCTATACCTCACTTATTCGGATTGAGGCTGTCGAATCCGCACGTATCGAAGGGGCAGATGTTGTATACCAAGACGTTGAGGCGTATCACACCCAGAATCGCACGGGTGAAACAGACCCGACAGTCGAAAAAGACCTGAAAGAGGCACTCAATTACGAGAACGCGCTTACCCACGGGCTCGAGAAAGTCAAGAGTGGAGATGAAATAACGCTCTCGCTCATCAAACGCCTTCACTCGATGCTGCTTGAAGACGTCCGAAACGACGGAGACGTTGTCGGGGACTTCCGAGACCACATGGTTCATCTAACAAGTCCCCAGTCAGGAGAACGCCCGTTCGTTCCCCCACCGCCGGAAGCGCTCGACGCACTGATGCAGTCTCTTGAGGGATACGTCCAGATGGGCGGACAGTATCATCCACTCGTGGATGCTGCAATTATCCACTACTTTTTCGAGACAGTCCATCCGTTCTCGGACGGGAACGGTCGACTTGGCCGCCTCCTCATTATTCTCTATTTGACGAGCCAAGGGTATCTCGAGAGTCCGTACATCTACCCGAGCGCATACTTCAACCGGCACAAAGTCGAATACGTTGAACGAATGCGGGCGGTCAGTGACGAGGGTGCGTGGAACGAATGGTTCCAATTTTTCCTCGAAGGGCTCCGAAGTCAAGCGGAAACATCGTACGACCGAACCCACCAGCTCCGTGAACTCCAGGAGCGCTACGAGAAGGAGTATCCGGGCAACACGAAAACGGATCAGTTTGCACGCCAGTTACTCCAGTATCCGTATTTTACCGCACCGAATCTCGTGGGGTATCTCGATGTCTCTCGTCGGACTGCCTACAAGGTCGTCGACGATCTCGAATCGGATGGCCTCATCGAGGAAGTAACCGGGAAAGAACGCGGAAAAGAGTACAAAGCCGTTGATGTGTTCAATATTCTCGAGTAAACTACCTCGGTGGCAGTCCTGAGACGTTCTGCCTGCTCTGTCGGAGAATGAGATTTGAGATTAGATTGAATTTTGATTCAGCTTTGTCGGTGGTGGTTAACCAACATAACAGACGCGGTGAGCAATTATGTTGGTTAATGGGTGTGGCGTTGTTTCGAAATGTCGAGCAGGATGAATAGTGATTGAATCTTAGCGTATTAGTGAGTATTTCCACGAAGAAGAGCAGACACGGGTATGGCGAGAAATCATTGCCGTACCCGAAGCCCCTACGAAAGGACACCAGGTTTCCGGTGAAATACCCGGAGCCAACTCTGTAACTCCTGATAAACCAACAGTATTGGCGGTTTTCATGCACCGTGGTTAATAGAGTCACGCCGGTTTGGTTGCCCAAGGGACACACCACGTTTCCGGTGTATCGAGTCAAGAGGCCCGCTGGGTCAAGATGATAGCTCGGGATATCCTAAGAATCGACTCCGACACACACACCACGTTTCCGGTGAAATGCCTATCAAAAGGCGCTGTACCTACAGTATACCGCTGTGGTAGTGGTTGTATAACTATTCTTTCCTAGATGTATGTCGTGGTGTTCAGATAAGGATGAAGAGTGAGGCGGTGTGTTTTCTGAGTGGTTTATGCCCGAAAACACATGCCTCAGTGGTAGTATCGACCAGATTGAGTTAGGTTTTGTGGAACGAGAGGCGACACCGAAACTCCTGATGAAGCTTGGTATTCAACTCCATTTGGCTGGTTTATCACTTTCGAATACCGTTTCTATTCTTGAGATGTTTGGTGTCAGTCGAGCTCGATCCACCGTTCACAACTGGGTTCACAAAGCAGATTTACAGCCCGAATCTGGTCGGCATCCGAATCACGTCGCAGTTGGCGAGACCGTGATTCAGCTCAATGACGAACGCTACTGGCTGTACGCCGCTGTCGATCCTAATGCAAACGGGTTGCTTCATACAAAGCTTGAACCAGCCAGAACAAACGTTCTCGCCCACGCATTCTTCACCGAACTCCGCGAGAAACATGATGTCGATGACGCCGTCTTCCTCATCGATGGCGCCGCACCGCTGAAAGACGCCTGCCATCGACACGGCCTCGATTTCAGATACGAAAAACATGGAAATCGGAATAGTGTCGAACATGTCTTTCGTGAGGTAAAACAGCGAACTACCAGCTTCTCAAACTGTTTCAGCAACGCCGAAGCAGACACCGCCGACAATTGGCTTCAAACCTTCGCCTTCGCATGGAATCAGCTTATCTGAACACTACCGGTCTCGCGACGTGAACCGGACGGAATCCCCGGCTTATCGGATTTTCCGAACGTCGCTGATGTCGAAGCCTGCGTCGCCGATTTCCGTCTCGAATCGGACGATGTTCTCGTCTTCGATGCGCGAGAGTACCCCACGGAACTGCTTTACGACCATCGTTCGTGCGCGGGCGCTCCCGCCGCTTTCCCACTCGAACAGAAGCGTCCCGTCGGCGGCGTCGACGAGTTGGCCGTGTTTCTCAGCCCCGAGCGTCTCCTGGTTGATGTGGACGAGGATGAGACCACCCCACTCGTAGGCCGCCCGCGAGAGCCCCTTCAAAAGGACTGGCACGTCGCTCCACGGCAGGCTGTCGGTTCGGGAGCCGATGAGGTCGGCGATTGAGTCGATGACGACGACGTTGCCGGCAGCGTGACTCGTGAGTCGGTCCCCGAGGGCCTCCGTGACGGTTTTTCTGTCCTGTGTGTGCCCCAAATCGGAGATGCTCGCCGTCTTCTCGGCGTACCACTCCCGGGGGACGGGGCTGAGACGGAAATACTCCGGCGAGAGGTCGTGAAACGACATGTTGTCGATGCCCGCCTCGACGACTTCGTCATCCATCGCGAGCGTCATCTCGCGGTTTACCTGCCGTTTCTCGGAGGTAAAGGAGATGTAGTGGACTTCCTCCGGTGCGGAGGCGCGGTCGTCGATGCCGCCGTAGTAGAGGTCGAACAGCTCGGGGTCGCCCTTCGCGAGGCCGTTCATGATGGCCGCGGTGTACATGAACTCCCGGGCGCCGGCGCCGGCTTCCCCCGACAGCAGCACGACGCTGCCGGGCGGCGCACCACCCCCGATGGTCGTGTCCAAGCGTCGAATCCCGAACGGGATGCGGTCCATGCACACCCGTTCGGTCCCCCGGCTTTAAAGCGTTTAGTCAGTTACGACGCGCGCACCGGCGTTTCGCGGTTCGACAACGCGCACGTTGCCGTCGACGCCCGTCTCCGTGAGTGCGGTTTCGGCGGCCCGTCGTGCCGTCACCGCCGAGTCGGCGTCGGTTACGCCGTACACCGCTGGCCCCCACGAGGACTGCCCGACGCCGCGGAGCGCGGGCGTCTCGGCCAACTCGTCGATGAGGCGGCCGGCCGGCGGCCGGTACACGCCCCCCTGTTCGTCGGCGTACCACGCGCCGTTGAGTCTGCCGAAAGCACCGACCGCGTCGCCGAAGGCCGCCAGTCGGCCCTCCACCGCCGCCGGCAGGAGTCGGCGAACGAGCAGCGAGGCGAGTTCGTCGGCAACCGCCGGGTCGGCGTTCTCGACTACGGCGCGCATGCTCTCGTCTTCGGTGTCGCCGCTGCGTCCGGGGTCTGCGTCGGGCAACACGAGGACGAATCGCCAGTCGTCGGGGAGGCCGTGGCGTGCGACGATCGCCGGAACCTCCCACTCGCCGGGGGCCGGCGGGGCGGTCGTAAACCGCTCGGTCGGATGACCGGCATCGACGATGAACCCGCCGGCTTCGAAGGCCGCGACCCCGACGCCGCTTCGGCCACCGCGTTCGAGCGCCGGCGCACGCGTTCGGATTTTCGGGTCGCGGTCATAGGCAGTCGCGACCGCCGCAAGCGTCGCCAAGGTGAGTTGCGTTCCGCTACCCAATCCGACGTGTCGCGGGAGCGTTTCCTCGACCGTCAATTCGGCGCCCGGCACGTCGAGCACGTCACAGACCGCCTCGGCGTACTCCGTAACGACCGCATCGTCACAGACGACCGCCGGGGCCCGTTCGGCTTCGATGACCACCCGTGGCTCCTCGAGGGCGACGCCGACGCCGCCGTAGAGCCGTTCGTGGGCCAGCGAGAGGTTCCCGAAACCGATGTGGAGTCGGGCACCGGCCTCGACACGGGCGCGCATTGACGGCTCTTCGCCGGTCGGTGAGTTGTGGGTTTCGACAGCGGCAGCGCTGTCTCAGAGGTCCCGCGACCGGGTGAGGTTCCGCAATTCGCCACCACAGGACGAACAGGAAGGCGTTTCGGCGGTCTCGGTTCGGCGGCCACAGTCGAAACACTCGTACAGTTCCGTGCCTCCACCGAATATATTCGGTCGCATACGGCCATGTTCGTTGGCGCATTGGTTAACTCCCACCCTAATATTGCTAGTAAAGTCCAGATACTCCTACACCAACATGGTCATCTGTACTACTTTGACACCATAGAAGATTACAAACGTTTTCCGAAGATATCCAGCAAGAAGTGAGTCGATTGCTGGTCGTTAAGTCGGTCGACGGCAAGGGACTACACATGAGCCAACAGGAACCGCCGGAGCGGGAGGCCGGCGACGAGGAGAAACCGGAGCATCTCCGCAGCCGTGAGGTCACCGAGGGCCCCGAACGCGCCCCACACCGTGCGATGTTCCGCGCGATGGGGTACGACGACGAAGACCTCGCCTCGCCGATGGTCGGCGTCGCCAACCCCGCCGCCGACATCACGCCGTGTAACGTCCACCTCGATGACGTGGCCCAGTCGGCCATCGACGGCGTCGACGGAGCCGACGGCATGCCCATCGAGTTCGGCACCATCACCATCTCCGACGCCATCTCGATGGGGACCGAGGGGATGAAAGCCAGCCTCATCTCACGGGAGGTCATCGCCGACTCCGTCGAGTTGGTCGCCTTCGGCGAGCGCATGGACGCCCTCGTCACTGTCGCGGGCTGTGACAAGAACCTCCCCGGAATGATGATGGCCTCCATTCGAACGGACCTCCCCTCCGTGTTCCTCTACGGCGGGTCCATCATGCCCGGTGAACACGACGGGCGAGAAATCACGATTCAGAACGTCTTCGAGGGCGTCGGCGCCGTCGCGTCCGGCGACATGAGCGAAGAGGAACTCGAAGAGATGGAACACCACGCCTGTCCCGGCGCCGGGTCCTGTGGCGGGATGTTCACCGCCAACACGATGGCTTCCATCAGCGAGGCGCTCGGGATGGCGCCGCTCGGGTCGGCCTCCCCGCCCGCCGAGAGCGACGAGCGCTACGAGGTCGCCGAACGCGCCGGCGAACTCGTCCTCGAGTGCGTCCAAGAGGACCGCAAGCCCTCCGACATCCTCACGAAGGAGTCCTTCGAGAACGCCATCGCCGTCCAAGTCGCACTGGGTGGGTCGACCAACGGCGTCCTCCACGTCCTCGCGTTGGCCGCCGAGGCCGGCATCGACCTCGACATCACGGAGTTCAACGAGATATCCAAGCGCACGCCGAAAATCGCCAACCTTCAGCCCGGCGGCACTCGTGTGATGAACGACCTCCACGAAATCGGCGGCGTGCCGGTCGTCATCCGGCGGCTGCTTGAGGGCGGCTACATCCACGGCGACGCGATGACCGTCACCGGCCGCACCATCGAGGAGGAACTCGAATTGCTCGAAGAGACCGGCCACCTTCCCGACGACGAGGACATCGAGGCCGACTTCCTCTACACCGTCGACGACCCCATCCACGAGGAGGGGGCCATCAAGATTCTCACCGGCAACCTCGCACCCGACGGCGCGGTGCTGAAGGTGACCGGCGACGACGCCTTCTTCCACGAGGGGCCGGCACGCGTCTTCGAAGACGAGGAGGCGGCGATGAAGTACGTCCAGGAGGACCGCATCGAATCCGGCGACGTCATCATCATCCGCAACGAGGGCCCGCAAGGCGGGCCCGGGATGCGGGAGATGCTCGGCGTGACCGCCGCTGTCGTCGGCGCCGGCCACGAGGACGACGTGGCGATGCTCACCGACGGCCGCTTCTCGGGGGCGACCCGCGGACCGATGATAGGCCACGCGGCCCCCGAGGCGTTCGTCGGCGGTCCCATCGGGGCCCTCGAGGACGGCGACCACGTCACCATCGACATTCCCGAACGGAGCATCGAGGTCGACCTCACCGACGAGGAACTCGAAGCGCGCCTCGAGGACTGGGAACAGCCCGACCCCTCGTATCCGACGGGCGTGTTGGCGAAGTACGGTATGGCCTTCGGCTCTGCCGCCAACGGCGCGGTGACGAACCCCGGCGTGAAGCGCGACGACTAAGCGCTGAGGCTCTTTTAGATAGCATCCGCGCGAGCGAAGCGAGCGCGGTTCTCCGGCGGCACAGCCGCCGGTAGCGGCGAGTGACCGTAGGGAACGAGCCACTATTTTTCATCGAAGTTTTTGCCGGCGCGCACAGCGCGCCGTGCAAAAAGTTCGTGTCTCTAAAAACGTCCCTCCTCGTCGCCGATACCTAGCCGCTCGCCGAGGTCCTCGATTTCGTCGTTGATGTCGGTCCCGGACGATTCACCCGGGAGAATATCTCCCAGTGCGGCCCCGAGGGAGGCGACCGTCCAGACGACGGACACGCGGGCGAGGGCAACCGAAGGATTAGTCCAGTCGATACGGCCCCACAGCGTCATCGTGAACGCTGCGGTGAGGAACGCGACGACGAGGACACTGGCGAGTCGCCGTGGAACGAGACCGAAGATGGGTCGGTTGACGATTACCTCACGGAAGTCCGCGAAGTACAGCAGAGAGATTGCCATCAGGACGACGAACGCGGCGTTCACCAAGAACAACGCCGGCGCCGAAAGGAGATACGCAGCGATGTCGAAGACGCCGTCTTCGACCAACATCGGAATCGAGATGATAATCGCGCCGACGGTGGCTTCCGCGATGTCGCGTCGCGTGAACTTCCGAATCCCCTCCGAGACGGACGGCTCCGGCAGGCGGTCTAGGAGAGAAATCACGCCACGGACCTCGCGGCGCTCGGCGTCGTCGTCGACGGTGGCTTCCAACTCCGCGAGTTGCGAGCGGATTTCCTCGACTGCGACTTCCTCAAGGTCCGAGTCGTCCGACCCCTCGTTGCTCACGGCCGTACGTCGGCCGGCCGTTCGAAAAAGGTTGCGTGCGGCCGAGTCGAGACACTACCGTTCAGTCGTCGGGTTCGACGACCGTCGGGTCGTCACCGTCGTCGCCGCGAACCGTCACGCTGTGTCGCGTGTGGCGGGCGTGGGTCTCCGCCCAGCGCTGTGCGGGCCGCTCCGAGAGGAACTCGTCGCCGTCGGGACACTGTCGGCAGGCGACGACCCACGGCGTCACCTCGTCGGGGAAGTGTCCGGTGTGGCGTTTGTGGTCCAACGCGAACCGTTCGAGCGCCTGATTGCCGACGCGAAGGTCGTCGAGTTCGTATTCGAGGTCCCACTCCCGGTTACACTGGGTACACGACACGGTGGGCGTGTCGTCGATTTCGTCCGGACAGCCGACCTCGTCGGTGTCTCCATCGAATCCGTCGGGCACATCTGGCGTTACACATCCCCGTATATATGCACACAGGTTCGTCGCCACGGACCGCCGGGCAGTCCGGACGAAACCACGCCGAGACTCAATCCGGGAGATAGAAGTCGGATTTCGTGTGTCGGTGAGGGGAGGCGTTCTTCAGTTTCGCGATTTTCGCCGGACTCCGATTGCGGACGATGACCACGTCGTAGGCTTCGTCGGTGGCGACGTTGCCGCCGACGCTCGAGACGCTTGTCACCAAGTGGCCGGCGTTGTCGCTGCCGATGAACACCATCGACACGTCCTCCCGTTTGGCGACTTTTCGGATGCGAGTCGAGATGGACCCGGACGGTGCGTATTTGTCGACCGTCTTGTGTATAAAATCCGCACTCGGTGCCAGTCCCACGACTTGCTCGTGTAACTTCGAGACGATTGGCTGCATGGCGAAGGGCTCCTCGTCGCCGAGCCAGTCGCGTTTTCTCGCGTAGCGGGCGTTGCCTTTCGGGATGACCGTCACAGCCAACACGTCTTCGTCGAACACCGCCGCGAACTCCGTCGCTCGGACGAGCGCCGCCTCGGCGAGTTCGGACCCATCGAACGGGACGAGGAGAGTCATACGCGAGTTCGACGACGGGAGAGTTTAAATGTCCGGTCATGTGGATTCCTGACGACAGCGGCCGCCGAGTCGCGTCGGAACGCCTGCTGACCGTCACTGCAGCGCGATGGACATTGTTATTCAGCGTGTGCCGAGCCGCAGGGGTGGTCGTTGTGATTCTGTGGGGGCTTAGGCTGGTCGCGTGGAATCTCCATACATCCTGTTGTTATCGAGTTAGATGGCGAAAATCCGTATGTAGAGGCGGCGTGCCCGGATGTCATTTACTATGAGTTTGGTTGTATATAGATTTTTTACCTTTCAGCGAATACCCCATGTGAGTGGGGACCAATGGGCATCATTACCGGGGACCGGGGACAGTCAGAGGTAGTTGGCGCAATATTACTGTTCGGGATTTTCATTCTCGCACTGGGACTCCTCCAGACGTATTTCGTCCCACAAGAGATCGCGGCGACCGAGCAGAATCACGTGCAGGAAGTCAGTAATGACTTCACCGAAATGTACGCCTCGATTGGGGATGCAGCCGGGAGTAACCGCGAACGAAGTGCGAGTCTCTCCTTGGGGACTCGATACGGGGTGTCGACGGTGTTTCTTACACCACCGCCAGCCAGAGGCACCCTCGAGAGTGAATATGTCGGGGATGTTGATGGTACTCCCGGCGATGAATTTTCGGGGCTCGGCGGCGATTTGGTGACTGAAGTGTGTGGCCTCTCTACCGTCGAGACGAACGCTATAACGTACGAAGGGCAGTACAACGAGTATCAGAACGCAGGGGCGCATACGTACGAAGCCGGCGTTCACTACCGAATTACCGATGGCGCTGGATTGAGGAACAACCAGCGGTTAGTCGACGATACGACCGGCGTCACAACGATTCATCTCACTCCGATTACGCATGGCTCAATTCGTGAATCCGGTACGTCGAGAGAACCAATTACGTTCAAGCCGGGGGTGACTGGCGACACTGGAACATTCAGTGTGGATGAGGATGATACCCCCGTTACGATTCGTATCCCGATTCAGAACCACAAGGGTTGGGATGCGACATTTGATGGAGGGATAGTTAGTACACCAGGCACCAATACGGCCCTCCTGAGGCTGGATAGTGACAGTGGAAGTCAGGAGTATCGCATTCGCTGTACGCCAATCGGCATTAATACGGACCCGGAGAATGAACCCTCGGCAGCATTCACTGGGGATGCCGATGATGAAGATGAGGACGAGGACTCTGGTTCAATCAATCCGATTGGAGATGGGGAGCTGATTCTCCAAAGTAGCTCGGAACCGACCAACCTTGATTTGGCTAATAAGGCAGATACTGAAAAGAAGATCACACAAGTCCGAATTCCGTGGGCTATCAGTCCTGGAGGTTCGGATGCGAAGTTTACCCTTACATTCGGGAGCGAAACGGAAACCGTCCCGGTAGGTGGTAATACATGGACAAATACCAATGGATGGACATGGAGTGCGGAGGGTGATGATGACGGGGGTGACGTCCAGTCAATCGGGGTTTCAACCAAAGACAACGAGAACGATAATGGCAATAACAACAACAATGAAAACAACAATAACGGCAATGGCAATCCAAATGATGGGTATGCAATTGTCGTGAAATTCGAGGATGATACAACGAGTACGTACTTCGTAGGTGCCAAGAAAGGAAACGGTTAGAATCCTCATCCAGTAAGCGAGAATGTTGGCATCGATGTTTTACTCTGCAAGGTTTGAACCAATCGATATCGTGTACTGTCTCGAACACTATCGCGGTACGCACTCGACCGACTGCAGAAGCAGGAACGTGGGAAGGTGGAGTGGCTTAACTGAGGCCAGATAGAGGTCCTTCGTACGATAGTGTCGGTCCGATGAGGACTACCTGGTGAGCCCCCGTTCGTTCCTGTCAGCCAACTCAATCCAAGTACTGGACGTACTGGTCGAACACATGGCGGTCGGCGACCAGTTGGACGTGCTCTTGGTAGCCGGAGTTCACGTTCCGGCCCGCAGCGTCTTGGAACATATACTCTGGGATGCTGGCGTAGGAACCCGGTACGATCAGTTCGTCGATGTGCGACCAGACTGCGGTGTACTCGACGCCATCGGCCAGTCCGTCGTCGTTGAGTTCATCCATCATCGTGCTCCGCGGAATCATGTCACGGCCACCCGCAGTCACGAGACCGACGTAAGAGACGTACGTCCCCTGGTGAGGCGAACCGAGCGTGACGAGATCGTCGACATAGTCGGCGGCGCCCTCCTTCTCGATGGCCCAGCGGGCGTCGAGACCGCCCATGGAGTGGGTAATCAGGTCGACAGGGCCGCCGGAATCGTCGGCGACGCGTTCAATCTCACGAGCGACGACCTCGCCGTACTCCGAGGGCGGTCTCTACATCGAGATACGCACGCACGAGCGCGACCGATTCGAGGCCGCGAATCCAGGGCTGGGGGTCGTCGATGTGATACAGGATGCGAGCGGGGTCCTCACCGAACCGGTCGGCGTGCTCGGGGTACTGCGGGTGGTCGCTGTTGAAGGCGGCGGGCTTCCCCGTCATGGAAAGCACACCCCCTCGTCGAGCGCCGGGCAGTCCTAGTCGTCAGCGACGATGACACACCCGCAGATATCACAAATCGGAGCAATCGCGGGCAGTTGAGAATCGGCGTCAGTGGCCGTCTCGGGGCGGCTCACGCCGACCACCTCCGGGACTGTGGGTTAATAAATGCCTTTACAGTCCAAAGTAGTCCATTAAATGTGAGTGGGACCGCCGTGATTCGAACACGGGTCCAACGGACCCCATCCGCAGAGGATACCACTACCCCACGGTCCCTTGCATTTCGACGGAGGGCGCACCGGCCTTTAACCTCTTCGTTTCGATGCGGGCTACACGAGGACGCGTTCCAGTTCGACCACCTCGCCGCTGTCGGCGTCGGGATCGCCGACGAGGTGGCCGAGACACACCGCCGCGCCATCGGGCGTGTAGCAGACGACTAGCGAACCCGTTTCGGTTCCATCAAGCTCGCTGGCGATGATACCGGGTGCGAACACCGGCGCGCCGTTTGCGATTTCGCGTGCCGCGGAGGGGGCGACGGTCAGCGATGGGATTCCGTCCAGCGCCCGCTCGGCCGGGTGGACGACCTCCCGTAGCAGTTCGGCGTCGTCGTTCTCGCGCCAGAAGGCGAGGCCGTCGGCGAAATCCTGCAGCGTTGCGAGCGTCCGGTCGTTGAAGATGCCCGTCTTCGTCCGTCTGAGGTCCCCCATGTGGGCGCCGGTGCCCAATGCGAGGCCGAGGTCGTGACACAGTTTTCGGATGTAGGTCCCGCTTTCGCACTCCACGTCGAGTAAGACGCGTCGGTCGTCGACTTCGAGGGCCTCAAGACGGTGGATTGTCCGGACTCGAAGCCGCCGCGCGACGGCGGACTTCCGCGGTGGCTTCTGGTACAGCGGCCCCTCGAACTCATCGAGGGTCGATTCGAGGTCGTTTGGTGCCGCCGCGTGCAGTTCCAGCACCGAGACGTACCCCTTCCGGCTGTCGTCGAACACCTGTGCGGCACGCGTGGCCGTTCCGGTCAGGATGGGGAGACAACCGGTGACTTTGGGGTCGAGCGTCCCCGCGTGGGCCGCCTGTCCAACGTCGGCCATATCCCGAACCCAGGCGGCGACCTGATGGGCCGACGGTCCCGGTGGCTTGTCGAGGTTGATGACGCCGAACTCGAGCAGCGTCGCCGGGTCACGGTCGTCGGGCGGCCCACGTTCCTCCATGTTCAGAACTCGTAGCGGACGTTATCGACGGGTGCTTTCCCCTCGTCGCTCTCGACGTCGTAGGACTCCAGCGTCGTGAGGACGACGTTGAGGACGCCCTCTGGCGAGAGGCGAGCGGTGTTGAGCGCGAGGTCGTAGATGCCGAGTTCGTCGATGTCGATGTTGTAGTACTCCCGATAGCGGAGCGCTTCGCTGTCACCGCGTTCCTTCGTCTCCTTGCGTGCGAGTTCGACGGATTTGTCCTCGCGGTCGGCGATGCGTTCGGCGCGAATCGACAGCGGCGCGTCGAGCCACACCCGGAAGTCTGCGTGTTCGCCGGCCATCCAGCCAGCCAGTCGGGATTCGAGGACCACGTCGTCTCGCTCTTCGGCGATTTCCCGCTGTCGACGGTCGAGGTCGCGGTCTATCTGGTCGTCTTCCTCGGCGAGTTTGTTCAACTCCAGCGGCGTGAGGCCACGCTCGGCGGCCAACTCCCGGAAGATGTCACCACCGCTTACGTGTTCGTATCCGAGTGCCTCGGCCAAGGAGGCAGCGGCCGTACTCTTCCCGCTGCCTGCGGGGCCGGAGATGGTCACCAACATATCAGTACTCCGCCGCTGTGACTGAAAGAGGTTACTCTTCGGGGCCGGGCTCGAATCACGCCGATAGGTCAGTTGGACCCGTTCGCTGCGTCACCTCGATCGCACTCAGTGGTAACCAAAAACACATCACGTGGGTGGGAATCAGCCGTCATCCAGTAAATTTGCCGCGGCCCCGAACGGTTTTTTACGATCTGGTCAAGCCACCGAACGTCGTATGTTCGACGAAATCAGTCGACGAGTGATGCTCCGTCTGGGCGCGGGGGTTGCCGCAGCCAGCATTGCGGGGTGTACGGATCAGGGGAACGATTCTACAAACGATGATTCCGGAACGCCGACGCCCGACGGCGAGTACATGAATGGAGTCGGAGACGATGCCGCTATCTCCTTCGACGTTCCGTCGGACGGCACGACGATACACAGTCCGTCCCTCCAGTGGACGGCGTCGGCCGACGGCGTCACCATCGAGGAGGCTGGACAGGTCAACGAGGGTGCCGGCCACTACCACATCATGATCGACACCGAGCCGGTCACGCCCGGTGAGACGATTCCGAGTGACGACCAACACATTCACTACGGAACGGGGCAATCCGACGGCGTCCTCGAACTCGGTCCCGGCGAACACACCCTCCATCTACAGGTCGCCGACGGAGAACACACGGCGATGGGACTGACCGACAGTGTTGACGTGACCGTCGAGGATACTGCCACGCTCGATGTCTCTACGTCCGTCGACGGCAGCGTCGTCGACTGGGAGGCCACCGCCGAGGACTACACCATCGAGCCGTCGAGCAACGGCGTCAACTCCAACTCCGGCCACCTCCACGCTATCATCGATACCGACCCCGTGGCGGTCGGCGAGGTGATTCCCAGCGACGCCCGACACGTCCACTACGGCGACGGGTCGACCAGCGGTACTCTCGACCTCGAAGAACAGTTAGGCGAGGAGTACGAACCTGGCGAGTACACGATACACTTCCAGGTTGGGAGCGGTACCCACCGAGGAACACTAGTTCGCACGGAGACGACCGTCACGACATCGTAGGGAGCGAACCGCTCATTTCTTTTCGACTGTGAACGGAGAAGAAAACGTGGCGGTCGGAGACCGCAGCGCTGCCACCGGATTACGTCGGCGTCGTCTGGATGTTCAGCGCCTTGCGGATGACCTGCGTGAAGCACATCGAGCAGACGAAGTACCAGACGATCCACGCCTGAATCGGCCCGACGAAGCCTTGGGTCCACTCCACCTGCCCGACGATTGGCATCACCATCGTCGCGAGTTCGTAGTGTTCCGGCCCACCGCGGAAGCCGATAGCCCAGTACATCCACAGGAACACGGGGATGGTAAGCAGCATAATCCACACCATCGGGCGGAACTGCTCTTTGAACATGCCCATGTTGTCGGCCATCGCCTCCATCTGCTCGTCTTGGATACGTTCGAGTTCCTCGTCGTCGCCGCGTTCTTTCGCCGCCTTGCGCTTGTCCTGGATGTCCTTCATCCGCTGTTGGTACTCGCCCATCAGTTCCATGTCCATGAGGTTCGCCTGCAACAGCGTCGAGTATAGCCCCGTAAACAGCGACAGAATCATCACGACCGCGAAGAACGGGAGGATATCGAGCAGCGGCCCCAGGAGGATATCGAGCGTACTCGCAAGCGGGTCTCGGACGGACTGGAAGGTGTAGCCGGCGAACATTGACACCGAGCCGACGGCGGCGAGTTTGTCCCACTTCGTCCACGAAGAGCCCTCGTCGGGGGCATCCGGTATCTCGAGGTCGTCATCTTCTAACGCCTCCCGCACCGCGTCGGGATTTTCGAGGTCGAACCCTTCGCCGTCGGAATCGACGAGGACGCCCTTCTCGATGAGCCGTCCCCACTGTCCGCTCGTGAGTTCGTCTGAGACATCCCCCCACGAGACCGTCCCCTCGTTGGCGCGTTCGAGGACGTACTCGATGGCGGACTCCATCTCGGGGTCCTCCCGGACGAGTTCCTGTACTTTCGATGCCGTGCGTGCCATTACCCTCCCTAGTCAAGGGCGGGTAATCAACCTTTTACCTTGGCGACGCACTCGACTCGGCGAGCGGACGGACCGCGAAAAGATGTTTTCCGCCGTTCAGACCGCGTCTTCGATGGCTGCCTGCAGGTCAGCCCACACTTCGTCGGGCGTGCCCTCTCCGTCGATGCGGACGAGTTCGCCCTCGTCGTCGTAGTAGTCGATAACTGGCTGGGTGTTCTCCTCGAAGACGTTGAGGCGCTCCTTGACCGTCTCTTCGTTGTCGTCGTCGCGTTGGATGAGTTCGCCGCCGCACTCGTCGCAGACGCCCTCCTCTTCGGGCGGGCTGAATTCGACGTGGTAGTTCGCGCCACACTCCGAACAGACGCGTCGACCGGTGAGTCGGTCGACGAGTTCCTCGCGGTCGACATCCAGTAGAGCGACCAAATCGAGGTCGGTGATGTCGTCGAGGTACTCCGCCTGCGAGAGGTTTCGCGGGTAGCCGTCGAGGACGAATCCGTCGGCGTCATCCAGCGCCGCCTGGACGATTTCGTTGACCACGGGGTCCGGAACGAGTTCGCCTGCCTCCATGAACGACCGCGGCGTCCCGTGTTCGGTCTCCATGTCCTTGTTGGCGCGGAGCGCATCGCCGGTGGTGACGTGGTCGACGTCGTAAGTCTCGGCGATGTTTTTCGACTGCGTTCCCTTACCGGCCCCCGGCGCCCCGAGCAGCAGAATCTTCGGCTGGCTCATACCGGCAGTTTTACCCCTCCGGTAAAAGGCTTGTCTGAATCGTCTCGGCGCCGACTCCGCTCAGGTCTCTGCAGTGAGACCGAACTGGACGCGCATCGTTCCGGACTCGTCGGAGTCCTGCTGGGGAATCGACGGAAAGGCCCGCTGGAAGTCGTCGCCTTCACGCCACGAGAAGTTGTCTAGTGCGATCCAGTAGTCGCCGCGTGAGAGGTCGGTCGTGAGGTCGTTGAGGTTCAACACGTAGAAGGCGCTTCCCGAATCGACGTAGCGGGCGCGGTCGTTTCGGAGATACGCCCGGTACTCCCGCTCGTCGTCGAAGAGGATGACGTCGATGGGCGGCCCGGAGCGAACGATGAGGTCGATACTGACGGTGACCGGCGAGTCGAAGGAGAGGCTCCACGTCTTGCGCTCGCCGGCCGGCAGGACGAATTTCTCGTAGATACGTTCGGCGCGTTCGACGGACTGGGCGCGCGTTTCGGCCGCGTCGGTCGAGCGACTCGCCGCCTCCGTCGGCGTCGCCGAATCGGTCGGTTCGGGCGTCGCAGTCGCCCTCGATTCCGTCGGCGTCGAGTCCGTACGTCGCGGCGAGTCGGCATCGTTCCCGAACCGTCCCGTCTGACACCCCGCAAGCAATCCCGACCCCAGCGCTCCGACCGCGGCCAACACGGAGCGACGACTTCTAGTCATTTTCGTGTCATTCATTCGCGGACTATAAGAAACATGTGGTAGGGACGACCACCGAACCGGCCGTATCCACCGGTTTACCACCGGAGGCGAACCAAATATTTAAGCGACTATCATAACAACACGCCGTAAGGTTCGACGGAGGGGTGGGCCGCCGCCGACTCCGGACGTGGCTCGACACAATGGGACGGAGAAACAAACTGGCATTGCTCGTAGTGGCACTCGTGGGGGGTATCGTGTTGTTCGCCGTCGGTGCGCCGGGGTCGGTTCCCGGACTCGGTGAGTCACCGACGATGGGTGACCCCGGCGAGTCGACGCCGAGAGACGGAAACGTCGGTACCGCTGACGGGACGCCGACCAACCCGACGCCCACAACGACGGCGACGCCGACCGCCACGCCGACCGAGGCGACGACGGAGACGCCCACTGCCACACCGACCGCCACGCCACAGCCGCCCCGCGATGTCGACACCGCCGCAGTGGTCCGGGCGATACAACGGGAGTTGGCACTGTATCGGAACTACTACGCGAACGCGGGGCCGACGCCACAGAGCTACTACGACGCGTCGCTGTCGACGACCGGCACGATTCCGTCGAAACTCGAGCAGGCGGCGTCGGTCCACAGCGAGCGGATGGCCGCCGAGCGGACGGTGAGCCACGAGGCGGGCGGAATCGGCACCCGCGCGCGACTCGAAGCGGTCGGTCTCGACTCCTGTAGGGTCGAAAACAGCGGAACGCTCCTCTCGGGGCGGCAGCTCGAAGGGTTGTACAGCGTCGACATCGGAGAGGACTCCGAGCCGGAGGTGGGGCGGCGAATCGCCGACGGCCTGATGAGCGACGACCACGCCCGACGGGCCCTGTACGCCGATGGTGCGGATTACCTCGGCGTCGGCGTGGCCACCGCCGACGGTCGGGCGTACGCGACCGTCCTCGTCTGCTGACGGAGCAGCGTCCTCAGGCCAGTTCCGTGAGAAAGCGGTCGACCGTGGCCGCGTCATCGAAATCGTACTCGATTTCGTCGAGACCGGCATCGAACCGGAGTCGAGTGCCGTCACCGGTCGCTCGGGCGTCGTGAATCCGTTCTCGTCTGTACCCTTCGAGCGACCAATCGAGGCCGACGTGCCGTATCTCCAGGACCCGGTCGGTCGTCACGACGACGCGAGTACACCACCGCGAGAGCAATCCGTCCGTCGCCCGCGCTCCGACGACGAACGCCTCCCCGGACATCAGTACGTCGTCGAGACGCGAGCGAGTGCGGTCGTCGAGGTCCGCAGGACGTTCGTACAGCGACACACCCCACCCACGAAGCACGGGTAGAAAACGGTGACGAACGCGCCGAGCGTCGCCTTCATACCTCGGCACGCCAACGGTCCTGTATGTCACCCCAAGCGACGACGCCCGTCGACAGGCGCCGACTGGTCGTCGAGGCCATCGTCGCCCATCGACGGGAAGGAGGCGACCCCGTCGTGTTCGAGGCTGTCGACCGCCGCCTCGAGTACGACGACCGGCGGCTCCGGTTGGAACTCGACGCCGACGAGCGCGACCGCCTCGAAGCGCTGCTGTCGGCGTACCACGTGTTCAAAGTCAAACAGCCCGACACCCGAAAGGCCGACGACGAGGTCGTCTATCTCTCGGCGGTCACCGACCCGAAACACGCCGCCGACTTCGTCGAATCGCTGTTTCGAGACCTCTACGGCGCCGAGGAAGGGTACGAACTCGAAATCCGGCGGCCGTAACGGTACCTTTTCGTGAGTACCCAGCGAACCCGACGACGAATGTACGTCGTCATCGTCGGGGCAGGTGATATCGGAATCCCACTCATCGAAATCGCGACATCGGGTGGAAACGAAGTCGTCGTCATCGAGAACGACGACGAGCGTGCCGAGCGTGCCGCCAGCCAGTTCGACTGCCTCGTTCTCAACGCCGATGCGACAGTCAAGGAGACGCTCGCCGACGCCGGACTCGACAGAGCGGATGCAGTCATTTCGACGACCGACCAGGACGCGACGAACATCATGGTGTGTCTCCTCTCCCAGGAGTTCGACGTACCGCAAATCGTCTCCGTGGTCCACAACCCCAAACACATGAACATCTTCCGACAAATCGGCGTGAACACGATGCAGAACCCCCAGCGGCTCATCGCCGAGTACCTCTATCGAGCCGTTCGCCGGCCCTCCGTCGTCGACTACATGCACATCGGCGAGGAGGCCGAAGTGTTCGAAGTCGCTGTCGAAGAAGGTGCCCCAATAGTCGGGCTGACGATTTCGGAGGCGGCCGAGGAAGGATTACTGGGGGATGAAATGCTCATCGTCGCCATCGAACGGGACGATAACGAACGGCCGATTACACCCCGAGGAAACACCCGAATCGAGAGGGGAGATATGGTGACGGCGTACTCCGGGACGGGGATTACCGAATCTGTCCTCGACGTATTCGTCTCATAATGGAGCGGACACGAACGCAGGACCTCGCGACGATTGCGCGTGACATCGGGTCGCTGCTGCTGATAGAGGCCCTCGTGATGACGGTCAGCCTCGGTGTCGCTATCGCCTTCCGAGAGTGGTACGCCGCGCTGGCGTTTCTCGTCTCCGGTGGTTTGACAGCCGGCATCGGCGGGCTCGCACGGTGGCGGTTCCTCGACGCGCCAGCCCCCCTGATGAAACACGGGATGGTAATCGCGGCTGCCGGTTGGTTCTGTACGGCGGTTCTCGGCGCGTTGCCGTTCCTGTTGACCGCACACTTCACCCCACCGGCCGTCGCAGCGGCGACCGCAAACGCAGCCGGGTTCGAGGCGTCGAGTCTTCGGCACTTCCGGCATCCGCTACACGCCCTCTTCGAATCGATGAGTGGGTGGACGGGGAGCGGCCTCACGATGGCCGTCCACGAACCGACCCTTCCCCGTGCGATTCAATGGTGGCGCACCGTCATCCAGTGGGTCGGCGGTGTCGGGGTCATCGTTCTCACGGTCGCCATCCTCGCGCGTCCGGGAAGCGGGAGTTACACGCTGTATCAGAGCGAAACCCGAGAGCGGAAGATTCACCCGAGCGTCGTCTCGACGGTCCGAACCGTCTGGAAGATCTTCTTCGCGTACACCATCGTTTCCATCATCGTCCTCTTCGTTGCGCTTCGAATGAGCGACTACGGGCGTTCCCTGCCGCTGTTCGAGGTGGGTTGGCAGGCCCTAAATCATGCGATGACAGGACTCGCGACGGGAGGGTTCAGCGTCACCGACAACTCCATCGGGACGTACAACTCACCGCTCGTCGAAGCCGTTCTCCTCCCGGTGATGACCCTCGGTGCCATCGCGTTCCCGATTCATTTTGCCGTTCTCTCAAACCGTGACCTCGGAGGATTGGTTTCAGACATCCAGACCCGATGGCTGTTCGTCCTGCTGGGCGTCGGTGTGGTCGCACTGTCGTTTCAGAACCTCTTGTTCGTCGGTGAGACGGGCGTACTCGGGAACGCGGTGCCAGTCCCCGAGATACTCGCCCAGCACGTAACGACGGCGGAGGCCGACGCCGTTCGGGACGGAACGTTCCAGTTCGTCAGCGCGCTGACCTGTACCGGGTTCCAGTCCTCGCCAATCGCCAACTGGAGCGACGGCGGAAAACTCATCGTTTCGGGAGCGATGGTCGTCGGCGGAGCGGCGGGGTCGACCGTCGGCGGCATCAAGATTATTCGCGCGTACGTCATCGCGAAGGGCATCAAATGGCAGTTCTCTCGGGTGTTTCTCCCCTCGACCGCGGTTGCGACGGCGAACGTGGGAGACCGAACGCTCACGCGCCAGCAGATGGACCGAGAGTTCAGCGAAGCCGCCATCGTCGGTGTCCTCTGGATATCGCTCCTGGCGGCGTCGAGTATCGTTCTCGTCAACCTCGCGGGCCCCGATTTCAGTTACGCCGATGCGCTCTTCGAGGTAGCAAGCGCACAGGGGAACGTCGGGTTGTCGACGGGTATCGTCGGCCCGTCGATGCACCCGCTTGCAGAAGCGATGTTCGTTCTCAACATGTGGATTGGCCGCCTCGAAATCATCCCGGTGTTGGTGTTCGGACGAGCACTCATCTACGGCCTGCGCCCCTGAATCGCTCACTCGCGTGTGATGCCGATGAACAGCGCCAACACGGGGACGATTTCGAGACGTCCGACCCACATCAGAACCACCATCAGAAGCCTCGACGACCGCGGAAATTTGATATAACTGCCGAACGGGCCGAGTGAGCCGAACCCCGGACCGATGTTTCCGAGCGTCGCGATGGACGCACTGAGCGCCTCCAGTGTCGTGATGTCGTATCCGATTCTGTGTGCGTCCAACGAGATGACCACTGTCGCGACTCCGAACAGGAGGAGATACAGGAGTGTAAACGACATCACGCCTCGAACGGCGTCTTCGTCGACGACGTTGCCTCCGAGACGAATCGGCTCAACGATGCTCGGCCGGGCCGTTTTGTACAGTTCTCGCCGAATCGATTTGACGACGATGAGCCACCGAACGACTTTGACGCCACCACCAGTCGAGCCAGCAGACCCACCGATGAACATAGCGAACAGGAGCACCATCTGTGCGTTGCTATCCCACTGAGCGAAGTCGCTCGTCGCGTATCCGGTCGAGTTCAGCAACGAGACGACCTGGAACGTCGCTTGCCGGAGCGAGTTCTCGGCGACACCCTCCGTCGCCCCACCGAGGTCCAGAACCGGTGCAGTTCCGGAGAACAACAGTGCCGTCAATACGGCCGTCACCGCGGCGATACTTCCGGCATACCACCTGAACTCGGGATTTCCGGTCAGTTCGTCGATTTCACCTTTGAGAACGTGCCAGAACAGCGCGAAGTTGACACCCGCGACGAACATGAAGGGGATAACGACCCACTGAACTGCCGCGGAAAACGCCGCGATGCTGTCGGCCTCCGGTGAGAACCCACCCGTCGGAAGCGTCGTAAAGCCGTGTGCGACGGCGTTATAAAACGTCATATTCGGGGCCAGATTGGCCAGATGCAACCCGTAGAGCAACAGCACGTAGACGACGGTGAATCCGAGATACACCAACCAGAGTGCGCGCGCGGTTTCCGCGATTCGGGGCGTTAGTTTCTGTAGCTCCGGACCGGGCGCCTCCGATTGCATCAGTTGCGCTCCGTTGACAGCCAACTCCGGAAGGATGGCAATCATCAGAACGATGATACCCATCCCACCCAGCCACTGCGTGAGTTGTCGCCACATCAGCAACGCGTGGGAATGTTGCTCGAAGCTTATCTCACCCATGACCGTCGCCCCTGTCGTCGTGAATCCGGACATCGATTCGAACAGCGCGTTCACCGGCATAGCCAGCGTGGATGAGGTGCCGTAGCCGGCGAGTAAGTACGGAACTGCGCCGATAGCCGCGACGGCCAGCCAAGAAAACGTAACGAGGGCGAGTGCCTCGGGGGCGTCCACCTCGGGGTCCCTGTCGAGTCGTTCGAGCGCGAGACCGACGGACACCGTAATGGCAATCGAGGCGGCGAAGACCCAGATATCGTCACCGTAAATTACAGCTACGGCGAGCGGAATGAGCATCGCCACTGCGAGATACTTGACGACGGTCCCAACAAGGCTAAAACTCGTCCGCCAACGAACTCGAAACCTCACTGGACGACGACCTCCATTACGCGTCCCGTCTCACCGCCGATGTAATAAAGAGGCGGATTCGTTTCTCAGGAGGTCCAAAACGCTTTCGTGAACAGCACCAAGACGGGGATGATTTCGATGCGGCCAATCCACATCAAGGCAATCATCACCGCCCGCGTCGACCGCGGAAACGTCGCGTAAGTGCCGTATGGCCCGGCGTCGCCGAACGCCGGGCCGATGTTGAGGAACGTCGATGCCGCCGCGCCGAGGGCCTCGAACTCCGTGACTTCGACCGGTGCCCGCGTGCCGTCGACGACGATGAACACGGTAAGGAGGGTGAAGATGACGAGGCTCAAGAGCAGGTACGCGTAGATGTCCCGAATCGTCTCCTCCTCGACGGGGTTGCCCGAGACCCGAACCGGACGAACCGCCTCGGGGTGGATGCTGGTGAAGAGGTTGCGCTTGAACGCCTTCAGCGCGACGAGCCACCGAAGCGATTTGATGGAGCACGTCGTCGAGCCGACCATCCCACCGACGAACATACACAGAAAGAGGACGTGTTTGGCGGCCGGTGACCACAACTCGAAGTCCGCACTCGCATAGCCCGTCGTCGTCACGATGGAGGCGACGTTGAACACTGCATGACGGACCGTCGCCTCAGTTCCGAAGGTCACCGTCGGGTCGGTGGCCAGCGCCGCAGCGACGAGGACGCTTCCGGTCGCGACGACGCCGAGATAGAAATGAAACTCCTCGTTTTTGAGCAAGCGCATCGGGTCGCCGTTGATGGCGAAGTACAGTAGCACGAAACTCGTCGAGCCGACGAGCATGAACGGGATGACGGCCCACTGTACGACCGGCGAGAACGCGCCGATGCTGTCGGGTTCCGGCGAGAACCCCGCCGTCGACACAGAGGTGAGCGCGTGGGCGACCGCGTTGTAGAAACCCATATTCGGCGCGAGGTTCAGCAGGTGGAGGCCGTAGTAGACGGCGACGGCCAGAAGCGTCAGGCCGATGTACAGCCCCCAGATGAGCTGTGCCGTCGCGGCGATGCGCGGCGTGAGTTTGCTGACGTTCCGGGTCTGGGTTTCGGTCTCCATCAGTTGGGCACCACCGACGCCGAGTTCCGACAGTATCGCCGTCGCGAGGACGAGAATGCCGAGGCCGCCGAGCCACTGCAGCACCTGTCGCCACATGAGTATCGACCGCGAGTGAATCGAGAAATCACGCAGGACCGTCGCCCCCGTGGTCGTCAGCCCGCTCATCGACTCGAACATGGCGTCGACCGGATGGGCGATGATGCCGACGCCGGCGACGAAAAACGGGACGGCCCCGACCGCCGCGACGAGAAACCAAATCAGTGCGACGGCGAGAAACGCCTCCCGCGGGCCGAGTTCACCGGGTTCCCCCGGCAGCCCCCGCAACGAACCGCCGAGGACGACGGTTACGGCGATGGCCGACAGGAACGGCACCGTCGACTCACCGTAGTAGATGGCGACGAGAAGCGGAAAACACAGCGGCCCGGCGAGATACAGCAGTATCCGGCCAGTCAAATCGAGACTAGCCCGCCAATCGACTCGGATGACGCCCATTTCACACCATCGACGTGAGTTCGCCGATGAACGACGATTCGACGAAGACGATGATGTGGTCGCCGGACTCCAGCACCGTATCGCCCCGGGGCGTGACGAGTTCGCGGTTGCGCGTCACCGCACCGATGACCAAGTCGGCGTCGATGTCCGCGACGATATCCTGTATCGGCCGGCCGACGAGGTCGCTGCTGTCGGTTAGCTCCAACTCCAGAACCTCCGCTTGGTCGTTTTCCAGTACCGCGACGTTTTCGGCGACGCCCTCGTGGGTGAAGCGGGTTATCTCCTCGGCAGTGACCTGCCGGGGATTGATGGCGATATCGATGCCGATTTCCTCGAACAGCATGACGTACTCCCCGTTGTCGACGACGGCGACGACACGGTCGGTACCGATTCGTTTCGCCAACACGGAGACGAGCAGGTTCTTCTCGTCGCTATCGAGGGCGGCGACGACGATGTCGGCCTCGTCGACGTGTTCGCGGGCGAGGAACTCCGTGTCGGTGGCGTCGTGTTCCATCACGAGCGTGTTCGGCAACTCCTCGGCGAGTTGGCGTGCACGCTCGGGGTCCTGTTCGATGAGTCGCGGTTTCAGCCCACGGCTTTCGAGCAGTCGGGCGGTGTGATAGCCGATTTCCGACCCACCGATGATGACGATTTCGTCGGCCGCCCCCGGCGTCGTCTCCGGGGCGATGTCCGTCGCAAAGGCCTGGACGCTCTCGGGACTCCCGATGACGACCGTCCGGTCGCCGGCCTCGATGAGCGTGTCCCCACGCGGGAGTATCAGATCTCCGTCCCGGAACACGCCCGCGAACGTCAGCGACTCGAAACGGTCGGCCTCGGCGACGGTCTGTCCCGCGACGGGACTGTCCTCCATCACCTCGAACTCCGCCATCTGGACGCAGCCACCGGCGAAGGGGTCGACGTCGATTGCGGCCGGAAGCCCGACGATACGGACGATGTTCTCGGCGCTCAAGAGGTCCGAACACACCATGAAGTCGACGCCGAATGCCTTCTCGGTGATTTCCCAGGTCCGGAGGTACTCGACGCTCTTGACTCGGGCGATGGTGAACGGACTCGCGAGCGTCTTCGCCGTCTCACAGGCGACGAGGTTCGTCCTGTCGTCGTCGGTGCTGGCGATGAGCATGTCCGCCTCCTCGATACCGGCCTGTTCGAGCGTCGACGAGGCGGTGCCGTCACCCGCAAGCGTCATCACGTCGAGTTCGTACTTGAGTTGGTCGGCCCGTTCGGAGTCGATGTCGATAACGACGACGTCGTGGGATTGGGCGAGACTCCCTGCGATGGAGGTGCCGACTTCCCCAGCACCGATGATGACGACGTGCATACCGCCGTCCACACGGGCCGACGGTAAGTCGGTTACTATCCCGTGAAGTCCCCCCGGGCGCGTCGGCGGACCGCAAGAAATGTGAGGATTCCCGGATAGGCGACGACGAACGCGGCGACGCTCCCGAGGAACGGCGACAGCGATAGCCCTTCGACAGCGATGAGATAGCTGCCAACGAACACGACGACGGCCAGCAGCGACGCAACGACGACCCACGCGACCGCCTTCCACGTCCGGTCGTAGGGCTCCCAGAACCCGTCGTAAGCGGTCGGAACGCCGACCCCGACGGTGAACAACAACAGGAAGTCCCCGGCATCGGCCCCGAAGCGGTCATGAAAGAGGTACGCCGCCGGTAACGCCAAGAGGACCGCAACGGCGATGGTGACGTTCCGCTGGGTGAACACTCGCTCTCGCAGTATCGACTCGGAGGGCATACAACACATCTGACGGGAACCGTCCAAAAAGTCGGTGGGAAGAGTCGACCGCCACGGGAAGTGGTTCCGTGGCTACTCGACCAGCGCACTACTCACGCCGAAGCACCCTGAAGCCGCGGCTAGTCGCTCAAAAAGATAGGAGGTGGTGTTTCGGGATGTCTCGACGCGTTAGCCGAACATCTCCCGCATCATCGGATGCATCTCCATCATCTGCTCTTCGGCTATCTCCTCGTACAGTTTGTACGTGATAGACACCGTAAGCAGCAGACCCGTACCGGAGACCTGTCCGATGGTGCCGAGCATATTCGCCATGACCGCGAGCAGTCCCACGAGGGCACCGCCGATGACGGTGACCTGGGGGATGTATCGCTCGAGGACCTTCTCGGTGACGCCGGGCGACTGTCGGAACCCGGGAATCTGCATCCCGGAGTTCTGAATCTGCTTGGCCGTCGCGTTGGGGCCCATGCCCGTCGTTTCGACCCAGAAGATGGCGAAGATGGCGCCACCGAAAATCATGAACGTGAGGTCGATACCGACACGGAGCATGATTTGCCACGGCGCGGCGGTGGTCTCACCAAGCCACCACATCCAGTCTTCCGGCGTGTAAATCGGCGCGACGTAGTAGAACAGCCCGCCGATTGGTTCGGCGAACCCACCGGCCTGTGGCTGGGTGTAGTCACCGAGCCACGCCGGCATCCCAGTCCACTGGGCGTTGAGGATGCGGCCGAGGAACTGGACGTTCGCCTGCAGAGCGCGGACGAGAATCATCGGCAGGACGCTCGCGTAGATGAGCTTCACGGGGAAGCGACCACGAGCACCCTTCACGCGGGAGTGGCTCAGTGGAATCTCGACGCGGACGGATTCGGCGTAGACGACCACGCCGAAGATGAACAGCGTCGTGATGAGTCCGAGCAACTCACCGGGACCGAGGAACAAGTCGAACAGCCCCGACTGGGTCAGCGGTGAACCGACCTCGATGTCGCCGGTGAGGATGCCGACCCACCGCGGGAAGAACCCGACGTAGCCGGCACCCAGGCCGCTCCAGGCGATGAAGCCACCGATGAGTCGCTGGCTCACCCCGGCGATGATGAACAGGCCGATACCGGAGCCGACCCCCCATTTCGAGATAATCTCGTCCATATAGAGGATGAGGAGGCCGCCGACGAAGATTTGGGCGAACATCAGCCACGCCAGTCCCGTCGTCCCGAACGGCAATCCGGCTGCGACTTGCGGACTCGGCTGCAGGAAGCCGGCGAACACCATCGGCAACGCCGTCAGCGCCGTCATCACGACGACGAGCAGCTTCTGGAGCCCCTGATAGATGGCCTGGTCGCGGGGGTTCTCCTCGGTGTCCAGTCCGAGGAGGTCGGCGCCACCGAGCAACTGCAGCACGATGGACGCGGTGACGATGGGACCGATACCGACCTGCAGTAGCGACCCCTGTGCGCCCGCGAGGATGGTTCGGAACTGCCCGAAGATGTCCGAGCTCTGCCCGAGGCCGTAGATGGCCACGTTCGTCAGGAAGAAGTACAACACGAGCACGCCCGCGGTCCAGCCGAGCTTCCGACGGAACGGGACGTGTCCCGTCGGTCGCTTCACTGCGGGCAAGCGCGTGAGTACCGGTTCGGCGACCTCCTTCCAGCTCATTACGCTTCCTCGTTGTCCTCGTCGGTTGTATCTTTGTCGGCCTCTTCGGCGGCTTCACCGCGCTCCGAGAGGACCGCCTCGCCGCCGGCCTCCGTCAGTGCCTCCTCGGCGCTGTCGGAGAAGTCGTCGGCGGTGACCTCCAAAGTGTTGTGGACGCGACCGGCGCCCAGCACCTTCACCGAGTCGGCCTCGTGGCCGTCCTCGACGAGGTCCCGGGCGTCGATAGCGTAGCCGTCGCCGGACTCCTCGGCGACGCCGTCCTCGACGAGAATCGCGATGTCCTCGTCGAGTTCACGGAGGTTGACGGTCTCGACCGTCCGGTCGGTCTTCTGGGGTCGCTTGAAGCCGGATTTGCCGAGCGGTTCGTAGTTGTGGAACTCGTGTTTGTCACGGCCCGCACGACCGCGCCCGCCTCGGTGGCCGGCGCCGCGGCGGTTCTTGTGGGTACCGCCGCCGTGGGTGCGAGAGCCGCGCTGTCGTCGTTTCTTGGATGTCATTATCGCATCGCCTCCAGCAGTGCGTCGATGTCTTCCGTCGAGTGGGGGCCGAGTTGGCCGCCCTCGGTCGTCGGGTGCTTGACGCCGTCGTGGCCGCCACGCGGCGGATGCAGACGAAGCGTCGGCGAGAGCCCCTGTTCTTGGAGCGTCGTCTCCTCGTCGACCAGCGCCGACGCGAGTGCGTCGACGTCGTCGTAGTCGGTGTTCTCGGCGACCCACTCGTCGTCGATGTCGGCCGCGCCCTCGGCGGGCTCGGCACGGTTACTGACGAGCAGTGCGACGATGTCCTCGGTGGGTTCGCCGTGGGCGACCCAGTCGTTGACCTTCGTCACCATGCCGCGGTAGGCGTCCGTCTCGGGGACGAACGTGGCGTGGTTGACGCGGTGGAGGTTGAGCATGCCGAGGGTGTCCCGGACGCTCTCGCTTTGGTTGACCTCACCGCGCAGCTGGACGATGGCCCTCATTCGACCACCTCACGCTTTTCGAGGGTTCGCTCGGGAACGCGGGCCTCCGCGGTCGCACGAAGGGCGTTGAACGTCGCCTTCGCGAAGTTGACCGTCGTTCGGGTGTTCCCGCTGGAGCGCGTCCAGATGTCCTCGATGCCCGCGAGTTCGAGGACGTGCCGGACGGTCTCTCCGCCCGCCAGTCCCAGCCCACGCGGGGCGGGCTGTAGTTCGACCTCGACGGAGCCGGCCTTGCCGGTCGTCCGCAGCGCGACGGTGTGGGGGCGGCCGCAGCCACACTCCCAGGACCCACAGCCACGCGAAACGTCGATGATGTTCAGTTTGGCCACGTTGATGGCCTTCTGAATCGCACCACCGACCTGGTCGTCTCGACCCTGCGCGTAGCCGACGAAGCCGTCGCGGTTGCCCACGACGACGACACAGCGGAACTTCACGCGTCGACCGGAGTCGGTCATCCGCTGGACCATGTTGATGTCCAGGACCTCGTCGTCCAGTCCGGGGAGGAGCTGGTCGACGATTTCCGGTTCCTTCAGCGGAAGCCCCGACTGCAGGGCGTCACGCATCGAGGTAATCTCGTCCTCTGCTACCTTGCGTCCGAGCCGCGTCCGCGGCTCCCATCCGTTACTCATAGTTCATCCTCCAGGCGCTCTCGCACCTCGTCGAAGTGGTCCGGAAGCTCCGTCGCATCGAAGTCGCCGCTGTAGAGGCCGTCCTCTTGTTCAGCGTACTCGGCGATGTGGGTTCCGCGGGTGCGCTGCCAGTCAGCGAACACCTCGTCGTTGTGCGGAATCTCCAGACCTGCGTCGATTGCACCTTCCTGTACTGCGAACGCCTTGTTGCCGGGGGTCGCCGTGTTGAGCCCAATGTCGAGAACTGCCTCTTCGAGGCCGGCCTCGACGGCGCGCTTGCCGGCCAGCAGGCCGGTCAGATACGCCGCGGGCAGGTTGCCCGTCGGCGCTTCCCAGCCGAACTCTTCGAGGTCGGCCGAGGAAGCGCTCGCAAGCGTTTCGTCACCGTTCGTGCCGGTCACGATCAGCTGCGCCCTGGTTTGGTTGTTGCTCTTGCGAGCAACGAGGCGTGGCTTGCCGGATTTCAGCAGGCGCAACCTCTGGTGGTAGTTCGTTCGGGCCTCGCGGCGACGCCGCATCGGCACCTTGTATCGTGGTCCCGTTGCCATCAGATTTCACCGTAGTTGTCGTCGATGTACCGTCGCAGGTCCGCGACGCTGTCGAACTCGCCACCGCTGGCTTGGTCGTACAGCTCGCGGTACTGCGAGCGGTCGATTTCGCCGTCATCGCGCAGTTCGCGGAGTTCGCGACGCTGTGCGCGGATGCGGCTCGTCCAATCCTCCTTCTCGTTCTGTCGTGCTCCGGCCTTCCCCTTCCGGGAGCCGTGTCCCTTCTGGTGGCCGTAGGAGCGCTTCTTCGCCCGTTCGCGAGCTTTGCCACGGGAGTTGCCCTTGGCCTCGGTCGCGGAGATGACGCCGCTGTCGACGAGCTCTCGGATGTCGTCGCGCGTGATGGCGTCGGCGATTTCGCCCTGTGCGTCGGGGTCGAACTTGACGCGGTTCTTCCCGACGCCGAGCACGTCCGCTGCCAGTCGCTTCTGTGCTTTCAGGTCAGTCATTCCTCTACCTCCACTTCGACGTAGGTCGGGTTGAGCACGCGGATGCCTTCCTCCTCGGCGACCTCTTCGATGCGCTCGCGCTTGCGAGCGCCGACGGTCGAGCCGATTCGGGCGGCCTCCGTGTCCCCGTCGATACCGTCGAGGTCGTCGACGTTCTCGACGCGAACCTCCTCGAAGCCGCTGGGGTGCTTGCCGCGCACCGCCTTCGGCGTCCGGTAGCCGGCCTCGACTTTCGGGCCTTTGCCCTTAATGCCGCGGCGCTGCTTCGAGAGCCCACCGCGGGGCTTGCGCCACGAGGTCGGCGTCCGCTTTTTCTTGTGGTAGTCCTGCCGATTGAACTGCGGTTTGCCGACGCGCTGGCGCTGTTTGAGAAGCCGCTCCTCGTTGTCGCTCAACTCGGGGGTCTTCTCGGCCAGCCCGCGGGGCTGCAGTTCCGTCTCGACGTCCTCGTCGGGCGTCTCCTCGGCTTCCTCCGGTTCGTCCTCTTCGACTTCGGCCTCGGTGTCCTCGGAGACTTCGAGGCCGCCGACGTCGGCTTTGATACGTGCCGCGAGGGCGTTCCCGATGCCGTCGACCTCCGCGAGGTCCTCCTGGGACTGCTCACGGACGTCGTCGACGGTCTCGATGCCGACCTCTTGCAGTGCCTCGGCCTTCGAGGGACCGACGCCGCTGATGTCGGTCAGTTCTTCGTATTCTTCGTCGTCAGCCATCAGACCTCACCTCGTTCGGGCGTCTGTGTGATGTAGACGCCGTCCTGGAAGACGCGGGTGTCCTTGTCGGGAACCCGGGTCAGCTGTTCGATGTCGGCCGCCGTCTGGCCGACGTCTTCGATACTCGGGCCCGTGATGGTCAGTTCCTCGCCGTCGACCGAGACCTCGGTGTCGCCGCGGACGGGCGTCCGCCGCGGCGCCTTCTCGCCGAGGAAGTTCTCGATGACGACCTCTCCGTCCTGGACGGAGACCTGCATGGGGAAGTGAGAGTAGAACACTTCCATGTTGTACTCCCAGCCCTCGGTCACGCCGTGAATCATGTTGGTGACGTGGCTCTGGAAGGTGCCGACCGTGGCACGGGCTTTCGCGTTCTCGTCGTCGGTCTCGACGACGACCGAACCGTCCTCGACGGACACCGTCACGTCGGGGTACCAGAGGCGTCGCGTGACGCTTCCGTTGTCCCCTTCGACGGTGATGTCGAAGTGGTCCATCGTCGCCGTGACCTCGTCCGGAATGTCGATTTCCTTTCGCATGGTCAGTAGACGTATGCGATCACTTGGCCACCGATGCCCTGTTCGCGGGCCTCGTAGTGGCTCATCACGCCGTGGCTGGTCGTGACGACGAGCGTCCCGTAGTCACGGGCGGGGAGGAATCGCTTCTCCCACTTCTCGAAGTCATCTGCACCCGCCGAATAGCGGGGCTTGACCGCGCCACACTCGTTGATCGCTCCTTTCAGTTCGACCTCGAATCGACCGGCTTTCCCGTCGTCGACGAACTGGAATCCGTCGACGTACCCGCGGTCGTAGAAGACCTCGAGTACGGAGCCGATTTCGTTCGAGGCGGGCTGTATCGTCTGCTCTAAGTGGCCGACGCTCTCGGCGTTGTCGAGGCCCGACAGCGCGCTGGCCAGTGGGTCGTTGTCCGCCATTGTTAGCTGTACTTCTTGAAGCCCATGCCACGGGCGACTTCGCGGAAGCACTGTCGGCACAGCCAGATGTCGTACTTGCCGACGAGTCCTTGCTCGCGCCCGCAGCGCTGGCATGCTTCGAGCTGGCCCGTTCGCTTTGCGGCCTGCTCGCCTGTCTCTTGTTCGGATTCGCTCATTCGGTCACCTCCACGTCGTAGTTCGCTTCGAGGAACGCGATGGCGTCCTCGGCGGTCAGTCGGTGGTTCGACGGAATCGGCTGGGACACCTTGTCGCGCTTCGTCACGCGGTAGCCCGGCCGGACGAGGTTGACCGTCACGTCGAGACCAAAAATCCCGATGGTCGGGTCGTACTCCTGGCTCGGGAACTCGGTGTGCTCCTCGATGCCGAAACTGAAGTTGCCGGTCTCGTCGAACTGCTTCGCCGAGATGTCGGCAATCTCCAAGGCCGTCTCGAGGAACGCCTCCGCGGCCTCGCCGCGGAGCGTGACTTTCGCACCGATGGGGTCGCCCTCGCGGACGTTGAAGTCCTGAATGGTGCGTTTGGCCGTCGTTCGAACCGGCTGCTGTTCGGTAATCTCGCCGAGAATGCTCTCGGCGGTCGCAAGCGGCTCACCGCCTTCGCCGACGCCCATGTGGGCGACGACCTTCTCGACGGTCGGCTCGCGCATCTCGTGGAACTCCGAGTCGGCAGATTCCGAACTCATTCGCCGTCACCTCCGTCCGTGAAGTTCTCGTCGATGACGACGACGTACTCTTCGACCGTCTCGAAGCGGTCGTCGTCGCCCTCGATGAGGACGTTGTTCGCCGAGGAACCGGGCGTGACCTGAATCTCGTCGATGGTCCCGATTTGACCGGCGTGTGCGCCACGGACGGCCGTCACGAGGGCGCCCTCCTCGTAGGTGAAGTGGGCGACGACCTCGCCGTCGTCGTTGGAGACGACGATGGAATCGTTCGCATCGTACTCGGAAGCGTCGTCGACGAGCAGCGTCTGGCCGTCGTGCAGCGTCAACTGCGTGTCGCCGCCAGTAACCTGCGTCTTGCCGATGATTTTGCCGAGTTTCGAACCCGCGGACTCCTCGTCGATGGGCGTCAGCGAGAGCCGACCCCCCTCGTCGGGGAACACGCGGTAGTACTCCTCACGTTCGACGAACGCGAGGATGTCGAACATCCCGACCGGACGGCGCTCGTCGGAGACGGCTTTCCCGTTGATGAGAACGCTGTCCTGTTCGAGCGCGTAGCGCGCTTCCTTCTTCGAGTCGACGTAGCCGAGCACGTCGCGCAGGACGATGAGGAGCGGAACCCCCTCTTCGCCGTGCGGACCCGCGGCGGCCTTCGTCGTGTAGGTCTCCTCTTTCCGCTCAACCGGCCACGACTTCGGAACCGAGAGTCGTTTCTGGTGTTTCGTCATTCGTTATCCTCCTCCAGTCGCGCCTCGCGCACGTCGTCGGAGAGGTCCAGCTCGGTCACCTGAACGTTGCTGGCTTCGAGCGGACGGGGAACCTCCTCGCCGTCCGCCGTCTCCTGGGTCACGTCCTCGACGTGGATGACGGCCGCACGGAGGTCAACGTCGGCGACTTCGCCGGAATCGCCGGCGAAGTCACCGCGTTGAACCTCAACGGTGTCGCCCACGTTGACGCGGACGCTACGCTGGCCGTACTCCTCGCGGAGTTCCGGCGAGAGCGGTGCACGAACCTGCTTTTGCTTCTCGTGCAGCGGGGCGCGCTCCTGTCGATTGCGCTGTTTGGTTGGTTGTCGTGTCATACTATCATCGTCGCCGTGCTGGCGATGCTCCCGAACCGCTCTGCGACTTCACGAGCGATGGGACCCTTGAGTTCGGTCCCGCGGGGCTCTTCGTTCTCGTCGATGATGACGGCCGCGTTGTCCTCGAACTTGAGGCGCGTGCCGTCCGGACGGCGGACCGGCTTGCGCTGGCGGATGATGACCGCTTCCAGCACCTGCCGCCGCATCTCCGGCGTCCCTTTCGTGACTGAGACGGTCACCTTGTCACCGAGACCCGCCTTCGGGTGTCGGTTCTTCGTCCCCGAGTAGCCGGCGACGGAGATGACCTTCAGCTCTCGGGCGCCCGTGTTGTCGGCACAGGTGATGAGCGAGCCTTTCTCGAGACCCTGGGTGACGTCGGCGTTCAGCGCCTCCATCACTCCTCACCTCCCGTGACTTCGACAACGACGTGGCTCTTCGTCTTCGAGAGCGGTCGCGTCTCTGCAATCTTTACTTCATCGCCGACCGAGAGCGGCTCCAGTACCTCCGGCACGTGGGCCGGAATGCGCGACCGCCGCTTCATGTAGCGGTCGTACTTGGGTACCTTCACGTCGTACTCTCGCTCGACGACGACGGTACGTTCCATGTCTGTCGAGACGACCGTCCCCTCGATGACCTGCCCTCGGACGGGCAACTCACCGAAGAACGGACACGTCTCGTAGTCGTACTCCTCCGGATTTTCCGGCTCCGGAGGCTGAGTTACGTCGAGTCCTATTGCCATAGTGAACCTCCAATCTGCTCGGTGCGTCGGGCAGGGCGAGCGACGAGTCGGTCACCGTCGACCACCACGTCGGTGGAATCGACGGTGAACCGGAACGTCGCCGCGGCCTTCGGCACCTGTTTGACCCCATCGCTCGTCGCCACGAGCAGCGTGTTCGTCGTCTCGTCGACGACGCGCCCGGCTATCCCGACGAGGTCGGGATTGGGCGAATCGGTGACCTCGACATCGAGGCCGGCGAGTTCGTGGCGAACGAGCGACTTCGGGGTCATTCTTCGAAGTCGCCCTCCTCGCGCTGAACCGTCTTCAGGCGCGCGATGGTTCGTTTGAGTTCGCCGATGCGACCCGGGTTCTCCGGGGCACCACCGGCGGCGAGGACGGCCTTCTCGTTGAGCAGCTCGGTTTCGAGCTGTTCGAGCTCCGTCTCGCGCTCGGCGGGCGTCATGTCGCGGATTTCGTCGACGTGTAGGATGGCCATTATTCCTCAGCCTCCTCGTTTTCGTCTTCGTCCGCTTCCATCTCCTCGACGAGGTCGGCCGCCTCGGCCTCAATGTCCTCGTCGAGTTCTTCCGGTTCCTCCTCTTCCGCGGAGTCCGGTGGCGACGTCGGCGCTGCGCCTTCCTCGCTGTCGACCTCCTCGTCGATGATTTCCTCTTCGATGTCGTCGGGGACCTCCGCTTCCGCCGCGTCCTCGGCGACTTCCTCGGGGTCGGCGCCGACGGATTCGCCCTCGGCATCCTCGGGCTCTTCGAGGAGGTCCTCGATTTCGCCTTCCGGCTCTTCGACGAAGTCCTCGACTTCGACGTCCTCGTAGACCTCGAAGTCGTCGGGGAGTTCCGCGTTCGGTGGGATGATTTTCACACGCACGCCGATGGTGCCGAGTTTCATGACCGCGACGCCGACGCCGCTGTCGACGATGGTCTCGGCGGGTTCGCCGTTGTGCTTGATGTAGCCACGGTTGAACTTCTCCACGCGTGAGCGTGCGCCCGTGACCTTTCCGCTCAGGACGATTTCGGCGCCGAGTGCGCCGGAGTCCATGATGCGGTCGATGGTCGTGTGGCCGGCCTTCCGGAAGTACCAACCCCGTTCGAGGGCGTTGGCGAGTCGGTCGGCGACGATTTGGGCGTTGAGGTCCGGTTCGTCGACCTCCTGAACGTCGATTTGGGGGTCTTCGAGGTTGAACCGCTCCTCCAGTTCAGTGGTGATTTTTCGGATGTTCTTCCCGCCTTTGCCGATGACCATACCGGGCTTTTCGGCCTTGAGCACGATCTGGGTGCCCATCGGCGTCTTCGCGACGTCCATACCGCCGTAGCCGGCACGGGAGAGTTCTTCCGAGAAGAACTCGTCGATCTGGGTTCGCTGAAGCCCGTTCTCGATGAATTGGTGTTCGTCTGCCATTATTCGTTCTCCTCCTCGCTTTCGAGGATAAGTTCGACGTCGACCTGCGGGGTGTTCCACTCCGAGGCGCGACCGAACGCGCGGGGTTTCTGTCCCGGCGACTCGCCGACCTTGTGGGCGGCGATGTGGGCGATGGTCATCGCCTCACCGTCGAATCCCTGATGGTCGGCGTTGTTGATGGCGTTCTCCAGGAGGTCGAGGAAGGCCTTCGAGGCCTTGTTGGGGTACCGTCCCGCGTCCCAGCCCTCGATGTCGTTTCGGTGACCGACACCGGAGTTGTGGGACTTGAACGGGACGGACTTCTCCTCGTTGACGACCGCTTCGAGGTATTCGACCGCATCCGAAGCGGTCTTGCCCTTGATTTCGCGGGCGATCTCCTTGCTGTGCTTGTGGCTCATGTGACGCTCCCGAAGCATGGCTTTCGCCGTCTTCTCGGGGTCGGCGTCGACTGAGTAGCTGATTCCCATGATTATTTGAGCGGGACGAACTTCGAGGAGCGGGTAGCCCCGATGCCCGCCTGTCCGTGTTCGACGGACGAACGCGTGAGCTGGAACTCGCCGAGATAGTGCCCGATCATCTCGGGTTCTATCTCGACGCGTTCGAAGCTCTGGCCGGTGTAGACGGCGAACGTCAATCCGACGAACTCCGGCAGGATCGGCATATCCCGCAGGTGGGTTCGAATCGGGTCGTTCGCGGTTTCCTCGGCGCCACGCGAGCGTGCCTTCTCGAGCAGTTTCTGCTTTTCAGTCGAGAGGCCCCGCTTGATGGTTCGCCGCTGTCGGGCGGGAAGCAGTTCCACAACCTCGTCGAGTTCCATCTCCTGCAACTCGTCGAGCGTGTGACCACGGTAGGTGAAGTCACCCTCGTGGCCGATTTGGTATTCCGAACTCATTCTCTACCTCCTTTGCCGCCCCGACCGGTCCGCTTGGAGGCGATATCGCCCACCTTGCGGCCCGGCGGCGCGTCCCGGGAGATGCTCTTGGGTTTGCCGGGGTGCTGTCGGCCGCCGCCACCGAAGGGGTGGTCGACGGCGTTCATCGCGACACCGCGGACGCGCGGGTACTTCGTACCCCGCGATTTCATCTTGTGATGCTTGTTGCCGGCCTTGACGAACGGCTTCTCCGTTCGTCCGCCGCCGGCGACCACGCCAATGGTGGCGCGGCAATCCGGCGACAGGCGGCGCATCTCGCCGCTGGGCAACTGGACGACCGCTGCGTTGCGGTCGTGAGTGAGAAGCGTCGCGTTCACGCCGGAAGCGCGTGCGAACTTCCCACCGTCGCCGGCCTGTCGTTCGACGTTACACACCGGAACGCCCTCGGGAATCTCCGCGAGTGGGAGCGTGTTGCCGGGGGCGATTTCGGCGGAGACGCCGACCTGAATCGTGTCGCCGACGGTGATGCCCTCGGGAGCGAGGACGAGTCGGCGGTCGTCGTCGTCGAACTGCACGTCGGCGAGCGGCGCACTCCGTGCGGGGTCGTGTTCGATATCGACGACCTCACCGGAGATGACGTCCGCGTCTTCGACGTTACGGTGCGAGAGGTCCGCCTTGTAGCGGTGCGACGGCGCCCGGAACGTGGACGTACCGCGACCGCGTCGTTGGCCTTGGATTCGTCGTCCCATGTTCAGAACACCCCGATTCGCGATGCGACTTCCTGTGCGTCGTCGTCCTCGGAGAGACGCACGGTCGCTTTCTTCTCGCCGTTCATCGTATTCTGCGTGTTTATCGACGCGACGGCCACGTCGAACTGCGCCTCGATGGCGTCGGCGATTTCGCCTTTGGTGGCTCCGGAGTCACAGATGAACTGCAGCTTGTTCTCGAAGTCCATGGCGTTCATCGCCTTCTCGGTGACGAGCGGGTGTTTCAGCGTCATCGCTCGGCCACCTCCTCGAGGGCGCTCTCGGTCCACAGCGTGAGTCGCCCAGCGTGGGTGCCGGGTGCGAGGTCCTCGGTGTTGACCTCGGAAGCGGTCGTCACGTCGGCGCCCGCGAGGTTGCGGGCGGCCAGCGAGGGTTCCTCGCTCGTGACGACGAGAATCGACTTCGGCTGGGTGTACTTCCGGCCACGGGTCGTCCCGCGGCCGGCGCGGACGGACTTGCCGTCCTCGGCGCGCTCGATGTCCGAATAGACACCGAGTGCCTCGAGCGTCTCGACGGCCTCCTTCGTCTTCTGGAGGTCCTCGAACTCGTCGGAGACGACGAGCGGAATCTCGAGGTCCCCATCGAAGTCGTGACCGCGCTCGGAAACGAGGTCGCCGTCCGCGGTCGCCGCGATGGCGCTGCGGGTGGCGAGTTTGCGCTCTTTCGTGTTGATGTCGAGTCCGCGGTCCTTCTCGACCTTCGGGGGGTGTGCCGGTCGGCCGGAGACGGCCTGGGGCACCTCCCGGGCACGCCCGTTCTGTCGGGGGACGTGCGCCATCCCGCGGCCGCTACCGTGGGATTCCGCCGGGGTTCGAAGACCCGCGTACTCGTCTGTACCGGAGTCCTGCTGTCGGTTGGCCTGTGCGGCGAGGACGGCGCGCTTGATGAGGTCGGGCCGGAACTGCGTCTCGAAGACGTCCGGCAGGTCGACCTCGCCCGCGTCGTCGCCGTTCAGGTCACGTACTGTTGCCTTCATGTGTTATCCCTGATTGGAGACGGTGGAGACGTAGCGCACCTCGGGGTCGAGGCGCGGTTGGTCGGCAGGTCGCACCGCCGGTCGGAAGCGCACGAGGCGCTTGTTCGGACCCGGAACGGAGCCTTTCACCAGCGCGTAGGCGCCGTCGACCTCGCCGTAGTTGACGAAGCCACCGTCGGGGGTGACTTCCTCGTCGCCGAGGGCGAGCAGGCGCTTGTTCAGTTCGGTGCGCTGGTGGTAGCCGGTCTGTCCCTGCTGGGGGACCGTCGACCGGACGCGCGAGGGGTTCCACGGGCCGAGGTTGCCGATACGTCGGCGCCAGCCCTGTCGGGCGTGTTTGCCCTTCCGCTTCTGGACGCCCCATCGCTTGACGGGACCCTGCGTCCCCTTGCCCTTCGTGATACCCGCGACGTCGGCGTACTCGCCGGCACGGAACACGTCCGTGGCCGCGTGCTCCCCGCCGTCGTCGACGAGGTCGAGACCGAACTCGAATCGGTCCGCGAGCGAACCGCCGCCGACGCGTGTCTCCATCACGTCGGGACGTTTCTTCGGAACGCTCGAAAGGCCGCTCGGGACGGTGTGGGTGATGACCCGCACGTCGGCGAGGTCACCCGCGTCGAGTGCCTCCCGAATCTGGCCTTCGGCGTCTCCGGTCTGTTCTTCTGGGACGGACAGTGCCCGTTCGAGGTCCTCGTGGACCTCGTCGGTCCACACCTCTGTCAGGGGGCGCTGTCCGTACGGCGTGTCTTCGTAAGCTCGGACGGCGACAGCCCGCATCGGTGGCGTCTCGACGACGGTCACCGGGACGGTCTCCTCCTGGCCCTCTCGGGGGGAGTTGGGCTCGTCGTTGATAGCAACGACGTGACTCATGCCGGCCTTGTATCCGGCGAAGCCTTGGAGCCCGGGCTGTCCCTCGTCGTCCGGCCAGGAGTTGAAGCGCGGGACCTCACTGGCCGCACGGCTGCGGGGGCTGAAGCCCATCGAGCCTTTGCGTGGTCTGCTTGGTTGTGGCATTGTGTCTCACTCTAGTGTGAGGGGCGCGAGCGTCGCGAACACCGCTTCTTCGGTGCGCACGACCTCGCTACCCTGGTTCGGAACCGTATTGAGCCAAAGGTCGAACCGCGCTTTGGGTTCGTCATCGCTGATGACCTCCTCGCCTGGCTGACAGTCGAGTATCTCCGGCAGTCCCCGCTCGGGGGCGCCGAAGGTGACTGTCAGGCCGTCGGTGGCCGTCCGCTCGACCAGTTGGTCGAGACGGTCGACCGTCAACTCCTCACCGTACCGGGAGGCGGCGATGCGCACGCCGGCGTCCGGTCGTGTGAGGGCGTCGTCGATGGTCGCGCGTTCCACCGAGAACCCCGGAAGGGGTTCATCGACGAGTTTCGCGCGAACCGGCCGTCGCGAAGAGACCCTGATGGTGACGCGCTCCCCCTCCTCGACCGCCATCGATGGCGGAACGGGGAGAGAGATCGGGTGTTGCAGTCCGCAATTGACCCGAACGCGCCCGTCAGATCCGACCTCGGTCACGATTCCCTGTCTTAACGACCCCGAACCGTCCGATCCGGAGCCGGTCTGTGAGCGGATGCGGAGCGGCGGCAGGATGCCGGCGTACTCCAGTTCGTCCCGCTGGGCCCATACCTCCTTTCGGAGGTACGGTGCCGTTGCGGCGTACGACAGTACCGTGTCGACGAACCCGTCGCCGAACCGCCCGTCGTCGCCCCCTCGGTCGGGGTAGACGATGAGTCGGTCCACCCGGAAGATGACCGCCGCGCGTGCGACGTAACCGAGTTTGCGAGTCGCCTCGCGTTTGTCCTCGGCCTCCCGGGTCAAAGACGACGGCACGAGTACGCTGCGTGTCATGCCGTGTCGCTTCCGTTTCCGTTCACCAGACTGTGCTATCCCTTCAAAATCCTAGCTTAAAAGTATCGCGGTATGCACGCGCCGTGTCGGCCGTTGACAGGCGTTTCGGAGTGTGGAGCGTTGCCAAGCGACGGACGGCCACGCAGTCGGCGGTTTCGCAAGCCTTTTATTCATCTCCCCGGTACGAGTTGATGCGAAGGGCGCGCTGGTAGTGTAGTGGTATCACGTGACCTTGCCATGGTCACAACCGGGGTTCAAATCCCCGCCAGCGCATTTTTGTGGCGACTACCCGACGAGTAGTGCCGAGCGTAAGCGAGGCTTGCTCGTCAGACAGGAGCCACGAACTCGAAACCGTGATTTGAACCCTGCCAGTCGCGCGCAGCGAACGGAGTGAGCGAGCACGTCTGGCTCCGGTTCAACATCCCCCCACGGGTTTCGGTGACGATCACTCGACGAGATAGTCGACGATTTCCTCGGTCACCACGTCCGGCCGTTCCTGATGCATGAAGTGACCTGCTTCGCGCACGCGCACGACGCAGCAATCCCCGATGATTTCGCCGGCGTGGTCGAACAGCGCCGGGCCGATACAGCCGTCGTTCTCCCCAGCGATGGCGAGTGTCGGCGTCTCGACGGGCGGCGTGTCCTCAAGTGAGGGGAGGTCCCCTCGGGCCATCGACGACAGTTGCGGGCCGACCGTATCCCGGTAGTACTCGACGGCGTGTTCGACCGTTTCGCCGGTTCTGAACGTCTCTTTGACCGATTCGATGCGCTCGTCGGAGTAGTCCCATCCCGGACTCCACAGCCCCCAGAGGAACTCCACGAGGGTGAACTCCCGCCACCGAAGGGCGCGCTCCGGCGCGTCCGGGACCTGGAAGAACCACATGTACCAACTGCGGAGCAGCTGTCGCGGGTGTTCCAACAGCAACCCTTCGAACCCGGGCGGGACGGCCAGCGTGACCATCTTCGAGAACGCCGTCGAGTCGACCCGGTCTGCAGCGTAGGCGGCGACGGCACCCCAGTCGTGGCCGACGAGGACGGCGTCGTCCGTTTCGAAGCGCTCGCCCAGCGCCTCGGATAGAGCGACCGCGTCGGCACCGAGGGCAGTCGCCGAGTAGTCGCCGTCCGGTGCGGGGTCGGTCGGGCCGTAGCCGCGCATGTACGGCGCGACGGCGGTGAAGCCGGCGTCGGCCAGCGTCTCGAGGATGGGCGCCATCGACCCCGCGTCGTCGGGGAAGCCGTGCAGGCAGACGGCGAGGCGGTCGCCGTCGCCCGCGCGGAGACATTCGAAGGTGAGACCGTTGGCGTCGACCGACAGTCGGTCGAAGTCGGTGTCGCTCATGGAGACGGCGTCGGCGGGCGGCTATTTATCCCTTGATGCCCTCCTCCCGGTATGAGCGTCGTCGCACTCCTCAGCGTCGCACCGGTCGTCGAGGACAGCATGGCCAGCGAGGTCGCAGAGGCCGTCGCCGCCCTCGACGAGTTCGACGTGTCCTACGAGACCAACCCGATGGGAACCGTCATCGAAGCCGACGACATCGACACGCTGCTCGCAGCGGTCGGCGCCGCACACAAGGCCGTCGACGCCGACCGCGTGAGCACGTTCCTGAAAATCGACGATAAACGAACCCGCGACCAGCGCGCCCACGAGAAGGTCGATGCCGTCGAGCGAGAACTCGGTCGTGAAGCCAGACGGGAGCGTTAAATCCCGACGCACCGACCACGCCCCGCGAACCGACACGCATCCGGCGCGACAAGGAAAAGGCATATCCCCCGTCCACCGTACCTTCGAGCATGAGCACACCCCCCGGCGAGTACTACACTGAAGAGCGGTGGAACAACTGGCTCGACCGACTCCGGGACGAGGACATCGACCCCGAGGACGAGGATTCCGCACGCCTGCTGTTGAACCTCCAGGACGACGCCGCCATCGCCGTCGTGAAAATCGTCGCCGAGTACGAGGACGGCGAAATCGACGACGATGCCGCCCTCGAGGAGTTGGCCCGCGTCCGCGACATCGTCCTCTCGGAAGTCGACTTCGAGGACGAGGAAAAGCGCATGCTCATCGACGGCGTCCAGACCTCGCTGGTCTGTGTCTTCTACGCCGCCGAGGAGTACGTCGCCGGCGGCCCACCGGAGGAGGGCTCGGTCACCGAGTACATCCGCGCGGCCGCCGACGCCGAAGCCGAAGAGGACGTCGACGCCGCCCTCGCCTACTGCGCCCAAGCCGGGACGCTGTTGTTCGACGGCGAGTCCCTAGACATGGACGTCGCCGAGGACATCGAGTACGGCCTCGTCGCTGAGTGGGTGAACGGACTGGATTCGCTGGGGACCGCCCTCGCCGACCCCGAAGTCATCGACGAAGACGAGTAACGACGCCGAGTTCGTCGTGGTGTTTTTATTCTCGACGTGCGAATGGTCGCTATGACATTCGCCGATGACGAACGTGGACAGCCAGTCGTCATCGGGGCGTTGCTTATTTTCACGATACTGATTTTGGCGTTTTCAGGGTATCAGGCGTTCGTGGTTCCACAGCAGAACGCCGAGGTGGAATTCAATCACAATCAAGAAGTCCAAGGCGACATGCAGGATGCCCGTAGCTCCATCCTTCGGACTGCGGGCCAAGGAACTCGACAGTCGACCGCTGTAAAACTCGGCACGACCTACCCGAGTAGGGTAATCGCGTTGAACCCTAGTCCGGCTACTGGGACGGTACGTACAGACGAAGAACTCACTGTATCCATTCGTAACGCCGAAGCAGGCGGAGAAGCGGGCGACTACTGGGATGGAACGACGACTCGTTCGTTCTCAACGCGACCGGTCGACTATCGACCTAACTACAACCTCTACGACGGCGCGCCGACCACGACCATCGAACACTCCGTCATCTACAATGGGTTTAACGACGGAACACTTCTCCCTCAGAGCGGCCAGCCTATCGTCTCCGGTCGTTCAATATCGTTCGCGTTTGTCGATGGGGAGTACAGTCAGAACGGCTTCCAGAGTACGTCGTTCGACACGCGTCCAGTGAGCACGTCGTCGAATCGTGTTTCAATCGAGAGCGACGGGTCGCCTATCGAGATACAGTTCGAGACGGAAATCCCCGAATCAGTTTGGGTTGGCGAACTACTCAACAATCAAATCGATGGGGCTGCTTCGAGCGACACTACCTGTGCTGATGTCGGGACTGGTGGAGACACGGACCCCGACCGATATATCCAAGATTGTACGTACGACGATACGACCGACCCGAACACCCTGACGATTGTTCTCGAAGCGGATGCGACCTACGACCTTCAGACGGACAAGGTCGGTGTTGGAGATGGTAGCGTTGACGCACCAACAACGGCGTATATCACCACAGAAAGCGGCGATGGCGCAACCATTTCGGATGGGAGCAATCAACGCGTCGTTGCGGAAGTCCGTGACGAATACGGGAATCCGCTATCGGGCGTGGATACCTGTGCCGAGGTGACGAGTGGTGATGGAACCATTGCCGAGTCACCGACAACAGCGACGACCGAGGAAAACGGAGAGGTCTCGTTCACCTACCAAGCCCCGAGCGATACGTCTACGAACGCCGAAGTCACCGTTGCATACACCTGTACCGGTAGCAACAATCCGGTGCCCGGTGCGCCGAACAGTAAATCCGCGATTTTCGAGATACAGGTTTTCAACACGGGTGGCGGCGGACCCGTTCCGAGTTCGGACGCGCTCATCACGGCTGTAGAGCCGAATCCCGCAAAAATCTCCGATGCCAACGGTGAATTCGTCCGTCTACAGGTCCCCTCCGGTGTCGATACGAACGGGTGGAAAATTGTTGATAACGATAGAGCCCACGATATTAACCAAGATGTCAACGGGGAAGTCTACTTTGCGAGAGATCCGAGTGCCTTTGCCGACCAGTGGAATGATGTCTCGGCCAGCCAGACCTACGAATTGAGCTCCGTCGCGTTGAATAACAACGGGGAGACGGTTCGTCTTTTGGACGCCTCTGGGATCGAAATTGACCGCTTCGCGTATGGTGAGCCTCCGAATGAGTTCAGCGATGGGACCAACTACACCTTCACTGGTGGAACTGAAGCCCAGGTCGCATACAGAACTCAAGACGATGGCAACTTTGAAGACACCGACAGTGCAGGAGACTGGGCACAGCAGGCAGAGTGTGACTTCTTCGGTGGCGGTGATGGATGTGGAGGAACGAGCCCTCCAGACAATACCCCACCAACATTTAATTCTGCAGAGGCGGACGCACAGGACGATGACGATAACAAGAACGACGTAGAAATCGTCGTATTTATGATAGATGTTGATGATGACTTCGCTGTTAATCGGGTTGAGTTGCAAGTTCGAGATGATAAGGGTGGATCTCTCGGGAGTGGTGTTATTTATCCACCATCAAATAGCAAGGAGGTCGAATTAAACCCGGATCCGAATCTCAATAATAAATATATTACAGTTGAGTTGACTGCTTTTGACACAAGCGGGAACTCCCGAACATGTACCGGGACCATCGATAGTGTAGGGCAGGTCATAAACAAAGGTGATGGTCTTTCGTGTAGTTAGATAATAATTTATTCTTATTCCCACCACGGACGTTTCACCAATATGTTTCGACAATCGACGAACCCCACGTCGACAAACACTTATACTAAACCACCAACCCACCCATATGACCAGCGTAGGCATCGACGCCATCGCCATCCACGCCGGCAAACTGAAACTCGACCTCGCGGAGACGTTCGCGCCCGCGATGGGCGACGAACCCGAGAAGTACACGAAGGGACTGGGACTGCACGCCAGTTCCTTCCCGGACACCTACGAGGATATCGTGACGATGGGGGCCAACGCCGCCCACAAACTGATGGAGCGGAAGGGGTTGGAACCCGAGGACATCGGCCGCATCGACGTGGCCACTGAATCGGCGTTCGACCACTCCAAGCCCGTCTCGACGTACATCGCGGGCTGTCTGGAGCAGGTCTTCGAGGGCGACTTCCACCACGCCAACAAGGGCGAGCGGAAGTTCGCCTGCGTCGCCGGGACCCAGAGCATCGACGACGCGTACAACTGGATTCAGGCCGGGCGCAATCGCGGTCGGTCGGCGCTCGTCATCGCCACCGACACGGCGCTGTATGCGCGGGACGACCCCGGCGAGTCGACACAGGGCGCCGGCGCCGTGGCGATGCTCATCAGCGAGGACCCCTCGCTCGTCGAACTGTCGACCGAGCAGGGGTACGGCTCGGCCGACGAGACTGACTTCCTGAAGCCCCAACAGCAGTTCCCCAGCGTCGACGGCAAGCGCTCGGTGCAGGTGTATCTCGCGCGGATGCGAGAGGCATTGGTGGACTACCAGAGCGTCGCCGGCGAGGTCCACCCCTACGACATCCGACTCGTGCCGTTCCACACGCCGTTCCCGGGAATGGTCCGGAAGGCCGCCGTGTTGGGGTACCGACACATGATTCGCAACACCGAAATCGAGGACGCCCTCGCGGAGGAAATCGGGCCACAGCCCCGCGAGGAAGCCTTCGACGGCGAGGACGAGTACCTCGATGCCGTCCGGGAGTACACCGACGCCCTCCAGGACACCGACCGATACCGGGAGTGGTACGAGCGGGTCGTCGACCCGACGTTGACCATCTCCCGACACGTCGGCAACTGGTACACCGGGTCCGTCCACGTCGCTCGCGCCTCTGGACTGAAGGAACTCGCCGAGGCCGGCGAGGACGCCACGGGCGCGACGATGCTCGTCGGCTCCTACGGTTCGGGCGCACAGGCCGAAATCCACGCCGAGACGGTTCAGCCGGGCTGGAAGGACGAAATCGAGGCGCTGGACATCGACGAACAGCTCGAATCGCGCTACGACCTCACCTTCTCGGAGTACGAGACGGTTCACGACGCCCACAACCACGACGAAGAGCGGAGCTTCGAGGAGTTCACCGCCCCCGACGGCGAGTTCGTCTTCGACGGCTGGGGCCGCATGGGCGAACGGAAGTACGACTACGTGGAGTAGCTTCGGCGTCCGATACGCCACGATAGTTTATCAACCGACATCGCGACCCTATCCCCATGGCGGGGGCAGAAGAAGGGTTTCTCGAGTTCCTCACGACACCGGCCGGAATCGCGTTGCTGGCGGTTATTTCCCTTCTGTGTACGCTGGTGGTTCTGTATCTCTCCGGGAGAGCCCTCTACGCCGTGCTTCGTCGGGTGCTTCCGGGTATGCGATGGGTCTGCTCGAAGGCGATTCCCGAAGGACCTGCCGGCGTCCTCGCCGTCTGCTTCGTCTTCGCGTCGCTCGTGGTGTTCGGTTTTGCCGCACCGATTCCCAGCGACGTTGGTACTCTCGGCGGCGATGGTGGGAACGGAGCGAGCGGAACTGCCAGTGGCTTCCTCGAAGAAGCGTTTCAGGACGGTGAAATACGCCGTACTGCCGACGGAACCGTCGCCCTGAATTCGGCGACCTACGACCGGCCATCGCCGGATACTGCGGGCGACCGACTGCGCGACGAGTGGCTCCGTGCCGGAGAGACGCCGGAGGGCGCCCCACTGGAGAACGGCTCCGTCGAACGGCTCGACCTCTACGTGTACGTCGTCCACGGCTCGAACGTCGACCCGCTGACTCAGCGGGAGAAACGGCAACTCCGGAGGGTGTGGGCGGAGATGCCCGTCGATAATCCCGATGGGTCGACGGGAATCGACGTTCACGTTGGATCGGGCGGTAGCATCGGTAAGCCGGTCCGGTTCGGTGCCGGTGATAGCGCCGACCACACCCGCTATTACACCCCCGAACGGATGGGTCCACGACTCTGTCGGCATCATCTCGTCGTCCTTGGCGAGCCGACGACTCGATACAGCGGCTGGGGCTCCTCTCCGGGCTACAGCAGTTTCGTCACCGGGGTTCAGAACCCGGATTACGATGGAAACGTCACGAATCGGGTCCGGGTCATGACTCACGAACTGCTGCACAACGTCGTCGGACACATCGACGAACCCGGATTGCCGGACCAAGGTGCCCACACCGACGAAGGATGGCTCGGCGGCGACGAGTTCCTCGCAAACGCGACCGCCGACCAACTGGAGGAAACCCGTTTCAGAGGCTCCGGATTCTACCAAAACAAAATCTGCGGAGGTCAGTCCGCCAGTTGAATCGCCCCCGTACCCCTCGTCGGTTCAATCCAAGCATCGTCACGAACTGTGACACCAACGGAAGCATCGTCACGAACTGTGACACCAACGGAAGCAGCGTCATTGCGTCGGCATACCACGCCCGAAAGGGTGGTTGTCAGTAGTCCGCTTAGAGTCGACGGTTCCCCGTCGAGAATCCTCGGTTACTGCTTGGTGGCGACAGGTGCGTTCTCGGTCAGCGCGATCACGTCGTCGAAGAAGTCAAGCGTGTCGTTGGGGCCGGGGTTCGCTTCGGGGTGGTACTGACGCGTGATGATGTCGAGTTCGTCGCTTTCGAGGCCTTCGGGGGTGTCGTCGTTGACGTTAATCTGTGTGACTTCGAGCTGTCCGGGTTCGGAGACGGTGTAGCCGTGGTTCTGGGTCGTCATCACGACCTTCTCGGAGCGGAGGTCCTGAACGGGCTGGTTGACGCCGCGGTGGCCGAACTCCATCTTCTCGGTTTCGCCGCCGAGGGCTTCGGCGATGACCTGCTGGCCGAGACAGATGCCCGCAAGCGGCAACTCACCGACGTACTCGTCGACGAGGGCGGCGGCGGCCTCGAAGTTCTTGGGGTCGCCGGGGCCGTTGGAGATGAACAGTACGTCGGGGTCGACCGACTCCACGTCGGCGACCGTCGCGTCGTACGGGAGGATTTCGACCGTCGCATTGCGGTCGACGAGCGATTCGGTGATAGAGCCCTTCGCGCCGCAGTCGATGAGTGCGACGGTGGGGCCGTCGCCGTCGGCGTTGTGTGTGAGTCGCTCGTCGGTGGATACCTGCGAGCCGATGTCGGTGTGCTCGCTCATACCCTTGCAGTCGGCGAGTTCTTCCTTGGCAGCCTCGGGGGTCGCGTCGGGGCCGGCGGCGATGCCGCACTTCATCGCACCGCCCTCCCGGATGCCCGTCACGAGGTCGCGCGTGTCGAGGTGGTCGACTGCGGGGACGCCCTCGCTTTCGAGCCACTCGGCGACGTCTTCGGTGAGTTCGCGGGCGACGACTGCCCGGGGGTGGACGCGGTCGGACTCGAAGCGCTCCTCTCGGACGCCGTAGTTGCCGATGAGCGGATACGAGAACGTCAACACCTGTTCTTCGTAGCTCGGGTCAGTGAGCGACTCCTCGTAGCCGGTGTAGGCTGTCGTAAACACCAGTTCACCACGACTGCGGCCGGGAGCGCGAGCGCGTGCCTCCACGACACGCCCGCTTTCCAGCGCCACGTAGGCATCCGTCATTACGAGATGCGTATGAAGCACCCCCAAATAACGCTTGTGTTCGAAGATTCGTTACGAAATTCGTAATCGGTAAGTGGGGGCAGTCTGAATCGTCACATCTCAATGGACGACCTCGACCGCGAGATACTCGCCATCCTCCGGCGGGACTCCCGAACCCCCTACACGGAGATTGCCGACCGCGTCGGGACCAGCGAGGGGACCGTCCGAAACCGCGTCGAGCGACTGCTCGAAGACGGCGTCATCGAACGGTTCACCATCGCCACCCGAACCGGCAACGTCAAGGCGATGATAGAGGTCGGCGTCGCCGTCGACGTCGACACCGGCGGCATCTCCAAGGACATCGCCGACTGGACCGAGGTCGACTTCGTCTGGCAGGTTTCCGGCGAGGAGGACATCGTCGTCGTCGTCGACACCGCCGATACGGGGACGTTGAACGACCTCATCACCCGAGCGCGGGAACTCGACGAAGTCGTCTCCACGAAGACGCGACTCATCCTCGACGAGAAGTTGGGATAGCGATTGAATCCCGCGGACTACCGATTGTCGAGGTATTGTAACACACCGGCCACGTCCCGCTGGACCGTCGGACTCAGCCAGCGGTCAGCGAGCGATTCGACGATAGCACCGATGTCGTCGTCGTGTTCTTGGCGACGCTCTGCGAGGAGGTCGACCCACTCCGGTAACATCTCCTCGTAGCGGTCGAGTTCGCCGACGGCGTCGTCGCCTCCCGGACCGACGTGGCCGTAGAAGTTCTTCTCGGGGTCGAACTCCCGGAGTCGAGCGACGGTGTCGAGGTTGGCTTCGAGGTCGAACCCCGGTGGTGGCGTCGTGGGCCGCATCTCGCCGGCGAGGTGCATTCCCGCCGAATCGATGGAGAATAGGCCCTCGGTTGCGGGGTCGTAGGCGGCGAAGTGATGCGGTGCGTGGCCGGGCGCATCGACGAGTTCGAGTTCGCGGTCGCCGAGGTCGATTACCTCGCCGCCACCGACGGAGCGACAACGCTCCTCCGGGAGCAGTTTCGGCTCTCCGTAGGCGTTCTCGGTGCCCATCGCCCGGTCGACGCTGCGTTTCAGCCGGTTCAGTTGTTCGGAGTCGGTGACGTAGGGCAACCCTTTCTCGTGGACGTGGAAGGTCGCGTTCGGCAGGTCGTCGGCGAGATGACCCGCTCCGCCCGCGTGGTCGAGGTGGACGTGCGTGACGAGGACGTGTTCGACCGCTTCGGGCGCGATGCCGACTTCGCTCAGGGCGTCGTGAATCCGGTCGACCGAATCCGCCGCGCCGGTGTCGACGATGGTCGGTTTCGGCGCGTCGATGAGATACAACGTGAGCGCACCGGGCGTCTCCATCAGATGTGGGTCGACAGTGTAGATGTCGTCAAGTGCGTGTGTAACCGTCACGTACCGCCGTACGGAAGGGGGTGGCTTGATACCTGCGGCGTTCCGAACGCCGGTATGGTACCGCCGCTGGCCGCCGACATCGACGGAACGCTCACCCGGCCGGACAAGTCCATCGACCCCCGCGTCTTCGATGCGCTTCGCGCGTGGGAGGCCCCCGTCGTCATCGCCACCGGGAAGTCCTTCCCGTACCCCGTCGGCCTCTGTGAGTTCCTCGGGATTCCGCTGAACGTCATCGCCGAGAACGGCGGCGCGGTGTACATCGAGGAGGCGGGCGAAGTGGTGTACAACGGCGACCCCGAGGGAGCGGACGCGGTCGCCGCCGACTACCTCGAAGCGGGCTACGACCTCGGGTGGGGCCCTGTCGACATGGTGAACCGCTGGCGTGAGACCGAACTCGCCGTCTCCCGGGAGCGACCGCTGGAACCGCTGGAGCGCATCGCCGCCGACCACGGGATGGACGTGGTCGACACCGGCTACGCTTACCACGTCAAATCGCCCGAGGTCGACAAAGGCGAGGGGCTGAAGACCGCCGCGCGCCTGCTCGACTGTTACCCGGAGGAGTTCGTCGCCGTCGGCGATTCCGAGAACGACGCCGAGGTGTTCGGAGTTGCCGGGAAGGCCTACGCCGTCGCCAACGCCGACGACTACGCGCTTTCGGCCGCCGACGTGGTCACCGACGGCGCCTTCGCGGACGGATTCTTGGAGGCGCTGGAGGCGATTCGAACCGGATGGTGACCGCACTCGAACCCGTTCGTACCGCTCCGGAGACGTACAGTCGAAAAACACCACATACAGCCGCATCAAACGGTTGTTTCTGCCTATTCCCGGGGAAAGCTTTTGCCCGTGTGGTTGTTACCGTCGCTCACATGAGCGCCGACCGGGCCGCACTCCAGCGCGCCCTCGAACGGGGCGAACAGGAGGGCGGCAGCGTCGAGTTCAAGGAACGGCTCACTCGCTCGGTCCACCTCGCAGACGGGCGGTTGGAATCACTCGCCGCGCAACTGCGTCATCGCGTGCTGTCGGGCGACGGCGAGGCGACCTACGTCGTCGGCGTCACCGACGACGGCGGTATCGCCGGCATCTCGCCGGAGGCCTTCTCCGAGTCGATGGACGTACTGTCGATGCTCGCCGAGGAGGCAGGCGCCCACATCGACGACGTACAGACGTGGGGCATCGAGGAGGGTATCGTCGGTGTCGCCACCCTACAGGAGGGTGCCGTCCTCGACGTTGATGACGACCACATCGTCGTCGGAACCGCCGGCCACGTCGACCACGGCAAGTCGACGCTCGTCGGCTCGCTCGTCACCGGCGACCCCGACGACGGACAGGGCGGCACCCGCGGCTTCCTCGACGTCCAGCCCCACGAAGTCGACCGGGGGCTGTCGGCCGACCTCTCCTATGGCGTCTACGGCTTCGACGAGAAAGGACCGGTCCGGATGGACAACCCTCACCGGAAGTCCGACCGCGCTCGCGTCGTCGAGGAGGCCGACCGGCTGGTCTCCTTCGTCGACACCGTCGGCCACGAACCGTGGCTCCGGACGACGATTCGCGGCCTCGTCGGTCAGAAACTCGACTACGGCCTGCTCGTCGTCGCCGCCGACGACGGTCCGACGAAGACGACCCGGGAACACCTCGGTATCCTGCTGGCGACCGAACTCCCCACCGTCGTCGCCATCACGAAGGCGGATATGGTGTCCAAAGAACGCGTCAAGGAGGTCGAACGCGAGGTCGAACGCCTGCTTCGGAACGCCGACAAGACGCCGCTGTCGGTCGACCGCCACGGCGTCGAGGCCGCAATCGAAGAGATAAACGAACAGGTCGTCCCCGTCCTCTCGACGTCTGCGGTGACGATGGAGGGACTCCCCGTTCTCGATGAACTGTTCGAACACCTCCCGAAGACGAGCGCCACCGAGGGCGACTTCTCGATGTACATCGACCGCACCTACAACGTCACGGGCGTCGGTGCGGTGGCCTCCGGAACCGTCCGTTCGGGCAGCGTCGAAGCCGGCGACGAGTTGCTCGTCGGCCCGCTGGCCGACGGCGCCTTCCGCGAGGTCGAGGTCCGCTCCATCGAGATGCATTACCACCGCGTCGACGAGGCCTCGGCGGGTCGCATCGTCGGTATCGCGCTGAAGGGCATCAGCGAGGCCGACATCGAACGCGGGATGGTGCTACTTCCCCGAGACGACGACCCCGACCCAGTCCGGGAGTTCGAGGCCGATGTGATGGTCCTCAATCATCCGACCCGCATCGACGACGGCTACGAACCCGTCGTCCACCTCGAAACCGTCTCCGAGACTGTCTCGATTCACCCCGAGGGCGGGCAGTTGCTCCCCGGCGACACCGGCCGCGCTCGCGTCCGATTCAAGTTCCGACCCTACATGGTCGAGGAAGGCCAGCGGTTCGTGTTCCGGGAAGGCCGTTCGAAGGGCGTCGGGACGGTCACCGACGTATCGATCGACGGCGACCGGACGGAAGGCTCCTAACGCGGCAGCACGTTTCACCCGGCAATGGGACGGCTCCGTCTGCGGTTCCTGATGGCGCTCACCGGTGCGACGCTTCTCGCCGGCTATCTGCTGGCCGCCCTCGCTGGCTATCAGTTGCTCACGGTGGTGTGGCAACTCCGTCCCGACCCCGCACGCGCCGTCGCCTACTTCGTCGTCGCCACGCTCGTCGTCGGCTATCTGAGCTACCGACTCGGCACCGCAGCGCTGCTGTCGGAACTCGACACCAGAGAACTCACCGAGGCCGAGGCGCCGTGGCTCTACGCCCGCGTCGACGCCCTCCGGCGAAATATCGGCGTCGACGACGTGACGGTGTACACCGCCCGTATGGACGCCCCGAACGCCCTCGCACTCGGCACCGCCCGCGGTGGTGCGCTCGTCCTCGATTACGGCCTGTTCAGGATACTGACTGCCGAGGAACTGGAGGCCGTCGTCGCCCACGAACTCGCCCACCTGGAGAGCCGCGATGGGCTGATTCAGACGCTCGGCTACACGCAGGTCAGAACCGTCGGAGGCGTCCTGTATCTCGCGTTGCTGCCGGTCGGCCTCCTCGTCGGCGGCGTCTTTCGGGCGCTCTCGTGGCTCCGTGGCGAAACGCCCCGACCGTTCTCGGAGCACCTCGCCATCGTCCAGTTTCGCGTCGCGCAGTTCGTGGTGCTGTTGCTGTTCGTGCTGACGCTGGCGCTGCGTGCCCATTCCCGCCGCCGGGAGTACGCCGCCGACGACCGCGCCGTCGAAGCGACGGGGAATCCAATCGCGCTCGCGCGGGCACTCGTGAAAATCGAGCGCGCCGCCACGCCGGGGTGGGGAACCCTCTCGCCGCTGTACATCCACGGCGACGAGGGCGGACTGTTGACGCGACTACTGGCGACACATCCGCGGATGGAAGAGCGCATCGAGCGACTCGTTCGAATGGCGACCGCGAACGCCGACGACGGGCGTCGAACGCCCCGGTAGGCTCTACTCGACGCCGAGAAGCGACGGGAGGTCCGACAGCGACGAGACGGTGTAATCCGGCTCTGGGTTGGCCGGTTCGTCGGTGTCCGGTACCCACACCGAACCCACCCCGGCCGCACGGGCGCCGGCAACGTCCGACCCCAGCGAGTTGCCGACGTGAACCGTCCGCTCCGGTCGCACGTCGAGCGTCGACAGCGCCGCCTCGAACGGTTCGGGACTGGGTTTCGCCGGAGCGTCGTAGCCGGCGTGGACGACCACATCGAAGGATTCCGCCAGTCCGAGCGCCTCGAGCTTTCGCCGTTGCATCGACGGCGCGCCGTTCGTGACGACGCCGAGCGGCCACTCCGACAGCGCCGACAGCGCGCGGTCGACGCCCGGCAGCGGTTCGACGTTGCCGTGATCGCGCTCGTCGGCGTAGATTTGCGCGATTTCCCGGCCGGTGGCCGGGTCGTACCCCTTCTCGTCGGCGATAGCCGCGAAACACCGCTCGCGGAGGTCGACCATCGAATCGCTCGAATCGACGAACTCCGGGTAGCGGTCGTGATACTCCTCGACGGTGATGAACGGCTCTACGCCCGTCCGCTCGAAGGACGCCGCCAGCAGTTCCGCGCCCGAACGGCGATACCGACACAGCGTGTTGTCGACGTCGAAGAGGACGGCCTCGACCTCCTGTTGCACGAATCGGTGTTCGAAGCCGACGGACAAAAATCGCTCGCGAACTCAGCGATGGCGGTCGAGAAACGCCGCCACCCGACCCAAGCCCTCTTCGAGTTCCGCCGTCGGGAGCCCGTAGCCGATGCGGAACCGGTCGGGGTAGCCGAAGGCCTCACCCGGCGCGAGGACGACTGATTCCTCCTCGACCAGCCCCCGACAGAACGACTCCCCGCCGGCGAACCCCTCGGGAACCTCGACGAAGGCGTTGACGCCGCAGTCGGGGTCCGACCACGCGAGGCCGCGCTCGTCGAGGAACTCGGCGACGAGGGCACGGTGGTCGGCCGCGAGGTCGCGGTTCTCTTCGAGTAGTTCCTCCCGGCGTTCGAAGGCCTGTTCGGCGACGTGCTGGCCGAAGACCGGCGGCGCGATGGTCGTGTAGTCCTTCCAGTTCGTGGCGGCGGCGACGACCTCGGGAGCGGCACACAGCCACCCGAACCGCAATCCTTCCAGACCGAAGGACTTCGAGACGCCCGCCGTCGAGACGCCGTATCGGCCGAAACTCGCGACGGGGGGAAGTGGCTCCTCGGCGAGCAGTCGGTACACCTCATCACACAGTAGATACGTCCCGTTGTCCGCACACGCCTCGTAGATGGCCCGCATCGTCGCCTCGTCGTGGTATCGCCCCGTCGGATTGTTCGGGTTGTTGATGACCACGCAGTCGGTATCGGGCCGGAGCGCCTCCGTGACAGCATCGGCGTCCAGCGTCCACCCATCCTCCTCGAGCGGGACCTCCGTCACCGTCGCTCCCAGCGACGCCGGTAGCGCCGTCAGCGACCCGTAGGTCGGCGTGACGACGACGGCGTGGTTTTCGACCACGGCGAGAAAAGCCAACAAGTTTGCCTCCTGTGTGCCACAGGTGAACAGCGTCTCCTCCGCGCTTCGACCGTGATGGTCGCCGATGGCAGCGCGAAACTCGGGGTCGCCGGCCGTCGGGACGACGTAGCCGAGTCGCCCGGGGTCGGTATCGAAACGGCTCGCATCCAGCGGCCGGATGCCGCTTTCGGCGAGCATGATGTCGGCGTCGTATTCGACCTCCTCGAACCAGCGTTCGAGGGCGAACGGTGGGATTTGCATGTAGACGATGGAACGTCAGGAGACAAAAATCTCAGGAAGAGACTTCGACGGTAGCGTGGCCGTCTGCATGGTCAACGTAGAACGCATCAATATTTTCGTTCATAAATTCATCAAAGCTGGTGATGCCGTATTCGTAATCAGTACACGTGAGTCCGAAGAGACCGGTATCACTGCACCTTCGTTCCCATTCGGTCGATTGATAAGAGCTCTCGTCAAGGAGGTCTATTTCACCCTGTTTCGTGACGAAGAGGTGGTTAGCCGTACCGGGTTCGAGCTTCCCAACAAAAATGGGTTCGTCATCAACGAGCGAATCGTCACTGTCGAACATCACAGCCGCATAATCATCACCATCGTATCCGCTTCCGGTGAAGATATGACCGTCTTGGTCTTCATCAACAAGAGTAAATCCAACCTCATAGGTGGTCGACTCACCATGGAGCGTCGCCGTGAACTGAGAAACATCACTCGTACTCTCGATACACGTAAGTCCACTAAGTAATCCGAGCAGACCCTCGTCAATATCGCCGAGAAGGCATCCAGCGCTCGATGACTCAGTAGCATAAATATCCGAAACATACATTGATTCGATTTCACCGAGGTCAGTGTACAGTTGTCCGTCGTTATACACTTCAAACACTTTTCCACTTGGTCCAGGAACGCCGCTTCCCAGAGAGAAGTCAAGCCGCTGGTAGGGTTCGTTGCCGTTGTTGATTCTCGCCTTGAAATTCGCCGACGCGCCGGAGCCCGGTTCGTATTTGAACGTTGTCGTATCGCCACCGGTTCGGACAGACCCATCGGGTCGGAACGTTCCGTCACCGCCACCGACCAACTCGACTTCGGCGTCGGTTGGGTTGCCGTACTTGTCACGAGCAGTCACTTCGATTTCGTGTGTTTGATTCATTGACAACCCGCTCTGAACGTTCGAGGTGGTCGTAATATACTCCGGTGAGGTCGTCGATGGCTCTTCGAGGCTCACTTTCGTCACTCGGAAATCGTAACTCTCGACGCTGTCGTTGAGTTCGATTTCGACGGTGTTCACCCGGGCATCACACGGCGGGTCGCTCCCGTCGCCACACGTCACCTCGGTGTCGTTGACGTTCGGGTTATCGGCGGCAATTTCGGTCCACGCGGACTCGCTCCGAACGGTCGGGAGTTCGATGCTCGCGTCGTCTTCGGGCGTCACGGAGTGATACTCGGAGTTCGTGCTGACCGGTTCCAGCGACACGTCGTGGACGCTGGCCTGTTGGTCCACGTCGCCGTCGAACAGAACGATGTCGATTTGGTCGCCGTCGACGACTTCGCCGCCGACCGAACTGGCGTACGAACCGTTGCCGGATTCGTGGACGCCGACACCGTTCGCCAAGTAGTACGTTTCCTCGGTCCGGATGTAGTTGTAGGAGGGCTCGAACGCGAGCAGGCGCGTCTCGAAGGTCCGTTCGGTTCCGTCCCAGTACTGTTTATGCGCGGATTCCAACCCCGCTATCGAGACATCGTGTTCGGCCGTCGTCGACAGTCGACTCTTCGGCGGCGGAGCGTTGATTCCCAACGCTCTGTCAGGGTAGTCGGGAGCCCCTTGAACCGTTTCGGAGGCGGAGGCGCCGCTGGCCGCCACATCCATCGTCGTCGACCGCAGTTCCGAAACTTCGCCGTCCAGCGATTGGCTGTAGCTCGATTCGACCTCGGCGTTCTGGTGGGGGACCACGTCGGATTGATAGATTGCAAACGTCGTCATGACGAGGGCGAACATCAGGACGAACCCCAAAACCGCAGAGACGCCGCGTTGGTCGTCGACAAACGACCCATTTCCCCTCATTGGGCACACGGTTGGAAGGTAACCCCGAAGTTTCTTGTTTCGATTTCCGGTTATAACCCACCATTTATATACACCTTCTGCAACGACGCGGGCTTACTTCTCGTCGCGCTGCTCCCGGAGGCTCTGGCGAGTGAACTGTGGGGTGGCTCGAATCCCCTTTCGGCTTCGGAACGACCGCCACAGAAGCGCCGCGACGGGAATCGAGACAGCGGCAGCGACGAGCGACGCCTCCAGCGTCGAGAATGCATACAGCACTGCCGAAGCCATCACGGTCGCCGACAGCAGACCGCCCAGAATCAACCGCTTTGCGAGCGTATCGAGGGCTCGTTCGTCGTCGGATATTTCCAGTTGGACGGTCACGTCGCCGCGTTCGACGCGGTCGAGAGTGGACTCCAGTTTCGGCGGGACGCGGACCATCGATTCGCCGAAATCGCGCGCCTCAGTCACTCGATCCTCGATGAACCCGCGGGCGCTTTCCTCCAAGAACCCCTGTTCGCGGAGGTAATCGGTCGCCACCTCGATGAAGTCGAAGTCCTCGTCGAGGGTGACACAGACGCCCTCGACGACCGTCGCCACCCGCAACACCAACGCGAGGTTCGGCGGCAGCCGGAGCGGGAACTCGTAGATTGTGTCCTCGACCTGCTGGATGATCTGCTGGACGCGGTACTGCTCGATGTCCTCCCCGCGGGCGTCGGCGATGGCCAACTCCATGACGTTCGCCATCACCTCGCGGTCGGCCTGCGGACTGAGCGTTCCCATCTCGACGAGGGTGTCGAGGATGTCGTCAATGTCCTGTCGGGCGATAGCCATGTAGAAGTCTATTATCTTCTCTTGGATGAACGGGTCGACGCGCCCGGACATCCCGAAGTCATAGAAGACGATGGTGCCGTCGTCCTGCACCGCGAGGTTCCCGGGGTGGGGGTCGGCGTGGAAGACACCGTCCTGGACAATCATCTGGAGGTAGACGCGCTGGAGCGTCTCCGCGAGCGTGGTTCGGTCGAGTCCCAGGCTGTCGAGGTTGTCGATTTGAGAAATCTTCGTTCCGCCGACGTACTCCATGGTGAGCACGCGCTTGCTCGACAACTCAGGCAGCGCGACGGGAACCCGAACCTTGGGGTTGTCGGCGAGGTTCTCGCCGATTTCTTCGAGCATCCGGCGTTCCCGTTCGTAGTTCATCTCCTCGCGGATGGTTCGCTCGAACTCGTCGGCGAGTGTCTCGAGCGAAAACGACCGTGTGTCGTCGACGAACTGCATCAGTATCGGCAACGACCACCGGATGACCCGAAGGTCGGCTTCGACGAGGTCCTCGATGCCTGGCCGGCGAATCTTCACCGCCACCTGCTGGTCGTCGAGGGAGGCGATGTACACCTGTCCGAGACTCGCGCCGCTTATCGCTTCGGTGTCGAACTCGTCGAACGTCGTCTCTATCGGCCCGATGTCTTCCTCGAAAATCTGCTTTGCTTCCCGCCACTCGGCCGGGGGCACGTCGTCCTGAAGGCTCTCGAACTCCTCGACGTACTCCGGGGGGAGAATATCGGGCCGCGTCGACAGCAACTGCCCGAGTTTGATGAACGTCGGGCCGAGGGTGAGAAGAGAGTTCAACAGCGCCTGGGCACGTTTCCGTCGGGTTTTCGCCGTAACTCGGCGACTCGACCCGAACAGGAAGAATCGCTTTCGGTCCCGTGCGTACGCCAAAAGCAACGGCAGGAACTGGTAGGCGACGACGACGAACCGCCGATAGGTTCGAAAGTTCACCGGAGAGACACCTCACCGGAACGGTCGCTCGGCGACCGGGAGGGTCGCGGGCGAACGCTGGACGCCGTAGTGATAAGAGGAGAGTACACGCGTCAGGAGATGGAAATCCGCTGGCCGCTCTCTTCGGTCGATTTCGGCAGTCGGAGCGTGAGAACGCCTCGCTCCATCTCACCGGATGCGTCGGCGCCCGAAACGTCGGGCGGCAACGGGAGTTCGGCGTCGAGGAACAGCGAGCGCTCCTCGGTCACGTAGCGAAAGGAGGTCGGCAGGGACTTCTCGCGTCGCGCCTCGATGCGGAGTCGGCCGTCGTCGAGCGTCACGTCGACGGTGTCGGCCGTCGCACCGGGGAGGTCGACGACAAGTAGATAGGCATCGTCGCTCTCCAGTAAGTCGGCGAACACCGTCTCCGGGAGCTCGCCAAGCGCCTCACGCAGTTGCATACGCTGGGGTACGCCCGCCGGAGCGTTAAAGCCCTCGGTGGCGGTGATTCGGCTATCGATGACCTACTGTTCGTCGTCCGCGGTGGTCGTGTGTTTGTCTCGCAGTGGTGCGGGGCGCGACCCTTTTTGACCTTGCCGGCCTCAGAGTTCGGTATGAGCGACGTACGCGAGACCGGGTTCAAACAGCGCACCCGCGTGGCCGACGCCCGCGAGCGCTTACTCGACGTGGACGCCCTAGACAGAACCGAGCGCGTCCCCCTTTCGGTGGCGGACGGACGGACGCTCGCCGAACCCATCGACGCCGCCCGAAACGTTCCCCACTACCCACGGGCCGCGATGGATGGATGGGCGGTACGCGCCGAGGACACCTTCGGCGCCTCCGACCGCTCGCCGGCGGTGCTCCGGCCGGCGGAATCGGTCGGCCCGAACGCCGCCGTCCGCGTCCACACTGGAAGCGAACTCCCAGACGGAGCCGATTCGGTCGTGATGGTCGAACAAACGGACGAGATAGCCGGCGAACTCGAAGTGTTCGATGCCGTCGCCGAGGGCGAGAACGTCGCCCCCGTCGGCGAGGACGTCGAGAACGACCAGCGACTCTACGACCCCGGTCACCAGCTCCGGCCCTCGGACCTCGGACTGTTGAAAGCCACCGGCATCGACACCGTCGAGGCCGTTTCCCACCCGGAGGTGGCGGTCGTCCCGACCGGTGAGGAACTCGTCCAGGCCGACCCCGAACCGGGCGAGGTCATCGAGACGAACCGATTTACCGTCTCGCGACTCGCCGAGCGCTGGGGCGCAGACGTGAAACGGCGAAACATCGTCACCGACGACCACGAGGCGCTCCGCGTCGCCGTCGAACGCGACCTCACCCGAGACGTGGTGGTCACGACCGGCGGCTCCTCCGTCGGCGAACGGGACCTCATCCCGGAAGTCGTCGAGGAACTCGGCGAGGTGTTCGTCCACGGGGTCGCCCTGAAACCGGGCCATCCGGTCGCACTCGGCCGTGTAGAGGACACGACGGTCGTGATGTTGCCCGGCTACCCCGTTGCCGCCATCGTCAATGCCGTTCAGTTCCTCCGACCGCTCATCAAACACCTCGGTCGGATGCCGAGGAACCCGATTCCGACACGTGAGGCTGAACTGACGCGGAAAATACGGAGCGAACCCGGCGTTCGGACGTTCGTCCGAGTGAAGCTCGAAGGGTCCGATGACGAACTCGACGCGACGCCGACCCGGGCCAGCGGGTCGGGCGTCCTCTCCAGTGTCGCCCTCGCCGACGGGTGGGTCGTCGTCGAGGAGAGCCGCGAAGGGATTCCGAAGGGCGAAACCGTGACCGTCGAGGACTGGGAGTACAATGCGTAGAAAGGAGTTCCGCGATTTGGCCGACCCCGACGAGGCACACGAGGCTATCGCCTCGCTGGACCTCCGAGCGGACGACGAGACCGTCCCGCTCCGGGAGGCCCGTGGCCGCGTGCTGTCCGAGCGAATCGACGCCGCCCTCGACGTGCCGGGGTTCGACCGCGCGAGCGTCGACGGCTATGCGGTGAAAGCCGCCGACACCTTCGGCGCCGACGAGGCTGACCCCGTCGAGTTGGAGTTGGTCGGCGAGGTCCACGCCGGCGCCGAACCCGACTTGGAGGTGGGAGACGGCGAGTGTGCCGAAATCTCGACCGGTGCCGTCCTCCCGCCGGGAGCCGACGCGGTGGTGATGGTCGAGCGCACTGACACCGATGGCGAAACCGTCCTCGTCCGAACCTCGCTGGCACCGGGCGACCGCGTGATGTTCGCGGGCGCCGACGTGGCCGCCGGCGAGCGAGCGCTCGGCCCTGGAACCGTGTTGACGCCGCGGGAAATCGGCCTGCTGTCGGCCCTCGGTGTCGACGAAGTGCCAGTCCGCGGAAAACCGACCGTCGGCATCATCTCGACCGGCGACGAACTCGTCCGTCCCGGCGAGCCGCTGAACAGCGATTCGGGCGAAATCTACGACGTGAACAGCTACACGACGGCGACGGCAATCGAGGAGGCCGGCGGCGAGGCACGGCTGTACCCCCACGCCGGCGACGACTACGAGGCGATGGAGTCGGTCCTCCGGGAGGCTGCAAGCGAGTGTGACCTCGTTCTCTCCTCGGGGTCGACCTCGGCGTCGGCCGTCGACGTCATCTACCGCGTCGTCGAGGAGACGGGCGAACTCCTGCTGCACGGTGTCGCGGTCAAGCCCGGCAAGCCGATGCTCGTCGGGCGGTTGGACGGGAGCGCGTACATCGGCCTGCCCGGCTACCCGGTTTCGGCGCTGACAATCTTCCGGACGTTCGTCGCGCCCGCAGTGCGGCGCGCCGCGGGACTACCGGAACCGCGAACCGCCACCGTCACCGGCGAGATGGCCGTCCGGGAGCGATACAGCGAAGGGCGACTGCGATACATGCCGGCCGGAGTAATCGAAGACGGCGACGGAAACACGCTCGTCTACCCGGTCGACAAGGGCAGCGGCGCGACGACGAGTCTCGTCGAGGCCGACGGTGTCGTCGCCGTCGACCCAGACATGGAGTACCTCGACTCGGGCGAAAAAGTCGAGGTACAGTTGTTCTCCGCCGACGTTCGCCCGCCCAGTCTGTTTGGCGCCGGCGAGGACGACCCCGCGCTGTCGCGACTGTTGGACCGAATCGAGCGACCGAGGTATCTCGGCGTCGGCAGCCGACAGGGAATCAGACGACTCCGCGACGGCGTCACCGACGTGGCCGTCGTCTCGGGCGACGCCGAACCCGACGACGCGACCGAACTCGGCGGCTGGACCCGCGAGTGGGGGCTGGTCGTCCCCGCCGGCAATCCCGACGACATCGATGGCCTCACCGACCTCGTCGACCGGGAACTCTGGTTCGTCAACCGGACGACCGACTCCGGGCTTCGGAGCACCCTCGGCGACGCCATTGCCGACCTCGCAGACGAACGCGGCGTCGACCGTCACAACCTCGTGAGTGCAATCGACGGCTTCGAGTTCTCTGTCCGCGCCCACGAATCGCCCGCCAGGAAGGTCCTCGCCGGGAAGGCCGACGTCGGCCTCGGATTGGCCGCGACCGCCGACGCACTCGGGATGGGGTTCGTCCCCTGTGGAACCGAGACGGTTCGGGTGTACGGAAGCGACGACCGCCTCGAAAAGCCGGAGGTCGAGCGTCTGGCGGCAGTCATCGATGACGGTGCCTCGGTCATCGAGTCGCTGTCAGGTTACGACTCGCAGTAGGTTTTTGTCGGCACGGGTTGCATGATTCGGTATGTCTTGTGACCACGAACTCGATGCCGAGTACCTGTATCCGGGCGATACCGACGTGTTGGAACTCTACGAGGGGGACGGGGGCATTCACGTGACGCTGGCGCTCCCCTGTCCGGAGTGCGGCGAGGCACTCGAAATTGATGCGGCCGTCGAGAGTGTCGAAGAGGGCGACTTCGAGTTGCCGCTCGACGACGAACTGTACGACTAAACGAGTTCGTCGACGCGGTCGACGCGGTGGTCGCCGACGACACACAGGCCACGTCGGTCGTGGCCGTGGCGTTCGACGTGTGCGCCGGCGAGGCCGGCGTTCCACGCTGCGCCGACATCGTGGGGACCGTCGCCGACGAGGACGCCGTCGCCGTCGGCGCCGACCGACGACAGCGCCATGTGGACGGGTTCCGGGTCCGGTTTCCAGCCGGTCTCCTCGGTACAGCAGACGACCGCATCGAACCAGTCGCCGATGTCGAGCGCCTCCAACACCGGGTCGGTGAGGTACTCCTGACAGTGCGTGACGAGCACCGTCGGCGAATCGAGGTCCCCGACCACCTCGGCGTCGTCGTAGAGGTAGGTTGCGTCGGCGCGGGCCTCGGGGTCTTCCTCCTCGTGGTACACCTCCCAGAACGTCTCGACGTCGACGCCCCACTCGGAAAGTTGGTCGTTGCGAACGCCGCCCAGACCGTGCCACACCGCCTCGGCCTCCCGTTCGGAGAAATCGTAGCCGACTCGGTCGCCGACTCGGTCGAACACGTCGTGGACGTATCCCGGTTCTACGTCGACGAGGGTGCCGTCGAGGTCGAACACCCAGTGGTCGTAGGACGGGACGCTCATGGGTTCCAGCGTAAGTGGGTACCGAATAAGTGCTTTCTGGAGGCGTGTGACCACCCGATGGCACGTATCGTCGACATATCTCTACCGAACGACCCAACTCGTCGACGAACGCGGGTCCCTCGGTTTCGAAATGTCTTGCAGTGGTGGGCCGGATACCAACTGCATCAAAAACTCGGGGCGAGGCGCACTTTCGCCCCTGGTATTAAACAACGGAGATAGCCGGCAGCGTGACTATTGTTATCCCGTGGCATTATGGCGGATGGGGGACGGTGGGTCACTCTCGGACGACAGCGAAAACGGGGCGGCAAGGTGGGTGGGGATAGGGGTGGGGGATTCTTCACCGAATCGCCAGGGAATATGCCGCCCACCTGTAGTCCCATCCCAGTTTCCAATAAATGTTCTGGCACAACGGGCATTCGATACCCCCACACTCCGCTTGGAGAGATTTCGCCATCCCTGTCAGAATCCCGGAAGATGTGGGCGCTATTCGCCCCGAAGTACCTTGATGGAACTCCCCATGTACTTCGTTAGAACCTCCGGCACGTCGTCGGCGTTGAACAGCGCGAGGTCCTCCGCGATGGCGTCCTGTAGTTCCTCGTAGTACGCTTCGTCGGTACGTAACTCCCGGAAATCGACCGATTCGACATCGGTCCCGAGCATCTCCTCGGCCAGTTCGCACATGTGTCCGTGGTCGTTCACCTCACCGCGCCAGAGGTTGTCCCGGAAGAACAGCCAGCCGTCCTCGCCGGGCGGCGCTGCTCGCTTGAAAAGCGTCGTCTCGACGGTAGCGGGGTCAAGTCTGACTGTCGGGTCCGACGGCGAGAGTCGAAGCCGAACGGCGAAGACGTACTCCGCGTCGCCCACGTCCTGTGGGTCGTCCATCGTCTCAGTCCGCGAGTTCGTTGAACCGAGCGGCGAGGTCGGTGTCGTTTTCGGTGATGCCACCCGCGTCGTGGGTCGTCAGTCGGACCTCCACCTCACGCCACTCGACGGTCATCTTGGGGTGGTGAAACGCCTCCTCGGCGAGGCCGCCCGCCCCGGCGGCGAAGCCAACGCCTTCGAGATACGAGTCGAACTCGAAGGTGCGGACGATTTCGTCGCCGTCACGTTCCCAGCCCTCCGGTAGTCGACGCTCGATTTCCTCGTCGGATAGCAGGTCACTCATGGGTAAGTGGTCGGCCTGTGGCCCGATAAAACTACGCGAGCGACGGGGGGTCGGTCAGTCGCCCATCGGTGCGGCGGCCCTCGAGCGCTCGCCGAGGGCGCGGGTGCGTCGAATCGCCACGAGCGTCAGTCCGAAGGCGGCAAGCGAAATAGCGAGAATCAACAGTTGGCCGTCGTTGCCGAACGCGCGGCGGGCGATGACGAGCTGGGACACCACGAGTGCAGCGCCGACTCCGCCCGCGTAGGCGACGGCCCGGGCGCCGAGTTCCCGACTCCACAGCGCGACGAGACACAGCGCGGCGAACATCGCGAAGCCGAGGCCGTAGTAGACGAACTGTGCGATTTCGCCGAAGGCAACGAACAGCCGCGGGGTGAGGCCGACCATCACGGGAAAGCCCAAGAGGGCGGCGACGGCGGCGGTCTGAATCTTCTGGAAGGTCACCTCGGACACGTCGGCGTAGGCCCACACCGTCGCGCCGACGAGGAACGCGAGGATGAGCGACGCGAACGTGAAGTGCAACGTCAACACGACGATGGAGTAGCCGAACACCAACTCGTTTACGAGGACGGTAAACGCCCCGAAGACGATTTGCACCGGCGTCAACAGCAACGCGGCGAGCGTAGCGAAGCGAATCCGCCGCGAGTGGCCGCCGCGCCACGCCGCAATCGTAGAACCGATGATGAGGAAGCCAGTTATCATCGCCACCAGCCGATGGGACCACTCGATGAACGACATGAAGTTCGCCGGGAACAGCCCGAAGACGGCCCCATCGCACAGCGGCCACCGGGCCTCACAGGTCAGTCCCGCCCCGGATGTGGCCGTGATGACCCCGACGAGTGCCGTGAGCGCCGTCGTGACGGTCGTGACGAGCAACAGCCGACGGAAGTCCATAATCGACGTTCGGTACTACGGGAGTATATACCCCCCGAAACCGGACGCTGGCGGGAGCCGACGACCGGTTGAGGCAACTTCTGCCGCCTCCTCGGGTTGGGTAGCTTTTTGAGGCCAGTCGACGGGATACCTCTATGGGACTGGACGAGGATTCACTCGAGTATCACCGGCGAGAGCCGCCGGGGAAAATCGAGATATCGACGACGAAACCGACGAACACCCAGCGGGACCTCTCGCTTGCGTACTCGCCCGGCGTCGCTGCGCCGTGTAACGAAATCGCAGAGGATTCGGAGCGAGCGTTTACCTACACGACGAAGGGGAACATGGTGGGCGTCATCTCCAACGGGACGGCCGTTCTCGGGTTGGGCGACATCGGTGCGCAGGCGTCGAAGCCGGTGATGGAGGGCAAGGGCGTGCTGTTCAAGCGCTTCGCCGACATCGACGTCTTCGACATCGAGTTGGACCAACACGACCCCAAGGAGATAATCACGTCGGTGAAGGCGATGGAGCCGACGTTCGGCGGCATCAACCTCGAAGACATCAAGGCGCCGGAGTGTTTCGAAATCGAAGAGACGCTTCGAAAGGAGATGGACATCCCAGTCTTCCACGATGACCAACACGGGACGGCCATCATCTCCGGGGCCGCACTGCTGAACGCCGCCGATATCGCCGACAAGGACCTCTCGGAGGTCGAAATCGTCTTCTCCGGAGCCGGCGCCTCGGCGCTCGCCACCGCCCGCTTCTACGTCTCGCTGGGCGCCGACCGCGACAACATCACGATGTGTGACTCCTCGGGCATCATCACCGAGGAACGCGCCGAGTCCGGCGACGTAAACGAATTCAAACGGGAGTTCGCACAGGACCGCCCCGAAGGCGACCTCGCGGATGCGATGGATGGCGCCGACGTGTTCGTCGGCCTCTCGGTCGGTGGATTGGTCTCCGAGGAGATGGTCAAGTCGATGGCGGAAGACCCCATCATTTTCGCGATGGCGAACCCGGACCCCGAAATCGGCTACGAGGCGGCCAAAAACGCCCGCGACGACACGGTCATCATGGCGACCGGTCGCTCGGATTACCCCAATCAGGTCAACAACGTCCTCGGGTTCCCCTTCATCTTCCGCGGGGCCTTGGACGTTCGCGCCACCGAAATCAACGAGGCGATGAAAGTCGCCGCCGCCGAGGCACTCGCCGAGTTGGCCCGACAGGACGTTCCCGACGCGGTCGTCAAAGCCTACGGCGACCAACCGCTGCAGTTCGGCCCCAACTACATCATCCCTAAACCGCTGGACCCACGGGTCCTCTTCGAGGTCGCCCCGGCGGTGGCGAAGGCGGCGATGGACAGCGGATGTGCCCGGAAGGAACTCGACCTCCAGAAGTACGCCGAGCGGTTGGAGGCACGGCTCGGGAAGTCCCGCGAGATGATGCGTGTGGTGTTGAACAAGGCCAAAAGCGACCCGAAGCGACTCGTCCTCGCCGAGGGCGACGACGAGAAGATGGTGCGTGCGGCCCACCAACTCGTCGACCAAGGCATCGCCGAACCGATTCTCATCGGCGACCGAGAGGAAATCTGGGAGCACGCCGAACGGCTCGGGCTGGATTTCGACCCCGAAATCGTCGACCCCGAGGAGGGCAACCTCGCACCGTACGCCGAGCGACTGTACGAACTCCGCCAGCGGAAGGGCATCACCCGCCGGGAGGCCAACGAACTCATCGAGGACGGGAACTACCTCGGCAGCGTGATGGTGGAGATGGGCGACGCCGATGCAATGTTGACGGGGCTTATGCACCACTACCCATCGGCGCTTCGGCCGCCGTTGCAGGTCATCGGTACCGACCCCGACGCCGACTACGCGGCAGGGGTGTACATGCTGACGTTCAAAAATCGCGTCGTCTTCGTCGCCGACGCCACCGTCAACCAATCGCCCGACGAGGACGTCCTCGCCGAAATTACGAAACAGACCGCGAAACTCGCCCGCCGGTTCAACGTCGAACCGCGGGCGGCGCTGCTGTCGTACTCCGATTTCGGCAGCGTCAGAAACGAGGGAACCAGCAAGCCCCGCGACGCCGCGAAGATGCTCCACGACGACCCCGAGGCCGACTTCCCGGTCGACGGTGAGATGCAGGCCGACACGGCGGTCGTCGAGGAGATGCTGACGGGCGATTACTCCTTCTCGGAGTTGGAGGAACCGGCGAACGTCTTGGTCTTTCCGAACCTCGAAGCCGGCAACATCGCCTACAAACTCCTCCAGCGACTCGGCGGCGCCGAAGCCATCGGACCCATGCTCGTCGGCATGGACAAACCCGTCCACGTCCTCCAGCGCGGCGATGAGGTCAAAGACATCGTGAATCTGGCCGGCGTTGCGGTCGTCGACGCACAGTCCAACGGACAGTAACCGACCGCGACCGTCGGGAGCGGTCGGCCTTTTTCACCCATGTTTTTGCGCCGAGTGGGGAGCGGAGCGACCCCGAGGTGGAAAAAGATGGATGGCAAGGACATCGTGAATCTGGCCGGCGTTGCGGTCGTCGACGCACAGTCCAACGGACAGTAACCGACCGCGTCTGGACGACTGTTCGCTTTCTCCGCGAAGCGTGTTAACAGCCACAGCAGGCCTCCGTCGAAACGTTGAAACCGGATTCCCCCGACAATCGAGGTATGGCACGCAAGTTCAGTATGGACCGTCGCGCGTATCTGAAGACGGTCGGAGCGGCAGGGACGACCGCAGCGGTTGCGGGTTGTCTCGGCAACGGTGGGAACGGCAACGGAAACGGCAACGGAAACGGCAATGGAAACGGCGACGGGAACGGCAACGGTGACGGCAACGACGTAATCGTTCCGGGGACGGCATCCGGGTTCCCGCCGTTCGAGTACACCCAAGACGGGGAGTTGGTCGGCTTCGACGTCGACCTCGCCGAGGAGGCGATTACCCGCGCCGGCTACGAGGTCGGCGACTGGGTCGACATCGAGTTCGATTCGCTCATCCCGTCATTGACCGGCGGCGACATCGACCTCGTCGCGGCCGCGATGACGATTACCGACGAGCGCGCCGAACAAATCGCGTTCTCGAACCCTTACTACGAGGCCAACCAGTCCGTGCTGGTCTCCTCCAACCGCGATTTCGCACCCGAAGGCGAGTCCGACCTCGAAGGCCGCGTCGTCGGCGCTCAGTCGGGGACGACCGGCGCTTCGGAGGCAGAACGGCTCATCGAGGAGGGCATCGTCGACGGCGACGACTACCGCCAGTACGACAACTACACGCTGGCGGTCGAGGACCTCGAGAACGGCAACGTCGACGCCATCATCATCGACGTGCCGGTCGCGAACAACTTCGCCGACAGCCGGTCGGTCGAGGTCGCCTTCGTCATCGAAACCGGCGAGGAGTACGGGCTCGGAATGCGACAGGACGACGACCGCATCGGCGACATCAACGACGCACTAGCCGAGATTCGCGAGGACGGCACCTACGAGGACCTCGTCGCCGAGTACTTCGAGTGAGATAGATGGAATCGGTGTTCCTGCAGGCCGGCGACTGGGCGTTCATCGCCTCGAACGGGTCGTACCTGCTGGTCGGGACTATCGTCACCGTGCTGTTGACGGTGACGAGTCTCGGCCTCGGCTTCCTCGCCGGCTTTCCGGCCGGCGCCATCGAAGTGTACGGCTCCGGGCGGCTGGAGGACATCGTCAGCACCGTCGGCGTCGTCCTTCGCGGGACGCCAATCGTCGTGCTCATCTTCCTGTTCCACTTCGGGCTCCCGATTCCCGACCTCGGAGACATCCAGTGGCTGGACATCCAACTGAGTACGTTCGTCGCGGCGACGCTCGCGCTCGGACTCCGGAGCGCTGCCTACCAGGGACAGGTGTTCCGCGGTGCCATCCAATCCATCGATGACGGGCAGATGGAGGCCGCACGCTCCGTCGGGATGACGAAACTACAGGCCATCCGCCGCGTCGTCTTCCCGCAGGCCCTTCGACGCTCCGTGCCCGGCTTTCAAAACGAGTTCACCATCGTTCTCAAGGACACGAGCGTCGCCTTCGCTATCGGGTTGGCCGAACTCCTGACTCGCGCCGAGAACCTGTATCTCCAACCGGGGCGTGGGACGGCGGCAATGGAGGTCATCATCACCATCAGCGCCATCTACTTCGTACTCACGTTCACGACGAACCGTTCGCTCGACCGTCTCGAAGACGTCTATGCGACACCCGGAGGCAACGAATGAGTCTACTACGCGTCGAGAACGTCGACAAATCTTACGGCGACGAGGAGGTACTGCACGACGTGAGTTTCGAGATGGACCGCCAGGACGTCGAGGTCATCGTCGGCCCCAGCGGGTCGGGGAAGTCGACGATGCTCCGGTGTGTCAACAGACTCACCGAAATCGACGACGGTGCCATCTACCTCGACGACGAGGAGATTCACAGCATCGACGAAAACGACCTCCGACGCCGCGTCGGCATGGTGTTTCAGGACTTCAACCTCTTTGCACACCGCACCGCCCGGGGCAACGTCACGCTGGGGTTGACCGAGGTGCTGGGACTGTCGAAGGAGGAGGCCCAGGCGAAAGCCGACGACTACCTCGGCCGCGTCGGCCTCGCCGAACAGGCCGACTCCTACCCGGCGGAGCTCTCCGGCGGCCAGAAACAGCGCGTCGGCATCGCCCGCGCGCTGGCGATGGACCCCGAACTCATCCTCTTCGACGAACCGACGAGCGCACTCGACCCCGAACTCATCGGCGAGGTGCTGGAAGTGATGCGCGACCTCGCCGAAGGCGGGATGACGATGCTGTGTGTCACCCACGAAATGGGCTTTGCTCGCTCGGCGGCGTCGACGCTGACGTTCCTCGATGAGGGCCGCATCGTCGAGCGCGGCCCGCCCGAACAGCTGTTCGACACCCCCGAACACGACCGCACGAGACAGTTCCTCGGTGAACTGACCGACCTCCACTGATGAGCGAAACCGAAGTCAGAGGGTCGACCGTCGGCGAGATTCCGGGGCGGAAGCGGCTGGTCGTCATCGGTGTGGGTGCCGTCTTCTGGACGTGGCTGCTCGCCCGGTGGGCCTACCACAACACGCTGTTGGACCGCCTGTTCACCGCGTTGGGCTTTCCGGACCTCATCCGCTCGGAGTTGGGCTACCGCCAACAGGAGTCGTGGATTCCCGCGGCACCGTTCGAAGCCGTCGCCGAAGCAATCCTGAGCGCCGAAAGCGCCGTCGGACCGCTCGACTTCCTCATCGAGTGGGCGGCGTGGCCGTTCGAACTCGCGGCGTTCGCGACGACGACCGAACCCGCACTCGCCTCCGGGGCGTTCATCACGGTGTATCTCACCATCCTCTCGATGCTGTTCGGACTCGTCATCGCCGTGCCGCTGTCCGTTGCTCGGGTGTACGGTGGGCCGGTCCTCTCGGGTATCTCGCTCGTCTACACCGAACTCATCCGCGGGACGCCGCTGCTCGCACAGCTGTTTTTCCTCTACTTCGGACTACCGCTTGCGAGTTTCTTCAACGGCTTCGCGTTCGTCGGCGAGGGAGTGGTTCCGCGTGCGTCGATTCTCGTCGCGATAATCGGCTTCACAATCAACTCCTCGGCGTACCAATCGGAGTACATCCGCTCGGCTCTGCAGTCGGTCGACGCCGGCCAACTGACCGCCGCACGTTCCGTCGGACTCTCGAAACTCGACGGCATCAGACACGTCGTCCTCCCACAGGGACTGCGCTTTGCCATCCCCGGATGGACAAACGAGTTCGTCTACCTCATCAAGTACTCCTCGCTGGCGTCGTTTATCACCGTCCCCGAACTGTTCCGGCAGGCCCGAAACATCGGTTCCGATACCTTCGCCTTCACCGACATCTACGTCATCGCCGCGCTGTTTTATCTCGCCTTGGTGTTGACGACGGCGCTGGCGATGTCGAAACTCGAATCCGCCGTGGCGATTCCGGGACTCGGGTCCTCCGCCCGACGCGACTGACTACATGAAATCCGAGAGGCCGGCCTGTCCATCGTCGTCTTCGGCGGCCTCCGCGCGCGCTTCGGTCGTCCGCTCGGCATCGTCATCGTCACTATCGGTACCGTCGTCTGCGGACTCAGAACTGCCGAAGTCCGCGAGTGTGCCGCTTTCCCCGTCTTCGGAGTCCGTCTCGTCGGCGTCGTCCTCGGCCGCCGATTCCAGTTGGGCGAAGGCGCCCCCGGAGTGGTCGACGGCCTCCTGTTCGAGCAGTTCCTCGGCGTCCTCAACGATTCCCTGCACCTTGTTGGTCGTCTTCCCCGACCCGGTTATGAACGAGACGTGTTCGGCATCGAGGTCGTAGCGAGCGACCATCCTGACCGTGAGGTCGCGGTTCCGGCAGTGATGCGTCATCGCCGCGAGGTAGGGCATGATTTCCCGGCGAGCGGTCGCCGTCGAGACGCCGGCGGTTTCGGCGATTTCCCGGGCGATGTAGTCCCGCGTCGAGTCACGCGAGGACCGATACGGTGCGCCGCCGTAGCGGGTCCAGCCGCCGCGGTCGGACCGTCTGACCGCCGCGACGCCCGCGGCGACGTTGTCGGTGGCGTAGCGCCAGTAACTGTAGTTCTGGGTCGCACGAACCCGACCGAGCCATACGTCGGCGTCGGCGAGGTGTTCGTAGGCGTCGGCGAGTTCGGCCCCCTCGTACACTTTGGGTACCTTGTCCTCTATCCACTGCAGCAAGTCGTCGGGCGTCTCGTCGACCGAATAGGCCGTCTGGAGGGCGTCTTCGGCGGACTCCTCTTTCAGCACGGCATCGAGAAACGAGAAGATGTCGACCGTCTTGTCGCGGTCGCTTTCCTCGCCCTCGGGGCGTATCTCGCCGTCGCGTTCCCGTGACTGGAGGTCCTTGATGGCACCTCGGAGGTCCCCGCGGTTCTGTTCGGCGATGCCCTTCAGTACGTCCTCGTCGAAGGCGATGTCCTCCTGTCGGCAGATGTCCCGGAGGACGGGGACGATAGAGCGCGAGGAGATGTCGCGGAACTCGATGTCCCGGCAGGCGCTCCGGAGTCCCGACGACATCTCGTAGTAGTCGTTGGCGATGAGGACGATGGGTTGGGTAGCGTTTTTCACCAGTCGCGTCATCGCCGCCGCGCCGCCGCGGTCCTTGTGCTGATGGAGGTTGTCGGCCTCGTCTAAGATGATGAGTTGCCGGGAGCCGCCGAGCGTCGTATTCGAGGCCGCCCGCCCCGCAACGCGGTCGATTTCGTCCTTCGTCCGGGAGTTCGAGGCGTTTAGCTCCATCACCGGCCACCCCATGTCGTTGGCCAAGGCGTGGGCCGCCGAGGTCTTCCCGACGCCCGGCGAGCCGTGGAGGACGACCGCCTCGCCGTGGTCGTCCCACGTTTCGGCCCACTCCTTCAGCGCGTCGCGGGCCTTGTCGTTCCCGCGGACCTCCGACAGCGTCGATGGGCGGTACTTTTCCGTCCAATCACTCATTACCGGAGGGAGGTACGTGGCGGGTAAAGTGGTTGCGGAGCGACCGACATCACCCTACGCCTCTCGAAGGTCGTCGACGGCCTTCGAGCGAATCCCCGCGGCCGCCACCTCGTCGGCGCGGCGGACGATTTCGGCCTCCAGTGTCGCCGGTTCGACCGTCGTCCGCGAGGAGTGCGACAGAACGATATGAGCGACTTCGACGGGGAGGTTGGCACGGGAGACGACCGCCACGCCGTAGTGGGGATGTCCCAACAGGTCGCCGACCTCGGTCGTCTCCATCCCGTCGAACTCGTAGGGTTTCGAGACATCGTGGACGAGCGCGCCCGCGATGACGACATCGAGGTCGATGTCGAGGTCCGAATCACGGGCGAGCAACGATTCGGCGAGTCCGACCGCACACGAGGTCACATCCCGGACGTGTCCGACGAGGGAAGCCTCCTCCGCCTCGATTTCCAACTCGCGTTGGGCCGGCGGAAACCACGGCACCTCGGGGAGGTCCTCGACGTCGAGTCCGTTGATGCCGGCCGCGGTCGTCCACGCCGAGGCGACGCCGGTTCGCAAGGTGTCGTCGTCGATACTCTCGATTTCGGGGAACACGTCCTCGATGTCCATACCACTACGACGACGGGCAGGCGGCTAAACGCTGTGGAACCCGTCCGACACCAGTCGTGGGCAGGACTTATGCGGTGCGTGCCGAATTACCCTGTATGGTCGACGACATCGAAGGGACGACACTCTCCCAGCGAATCATCCTCTGTTGTTTGGCCGACCTCTCGTCCGACGATGAGACGCCGGCGAACTCCGCGGAGATACGGGAGTTGGCAACGGAACGACTCGAGAAAACGGACGCGGATGCGACCGGCCGCCTCGCCGAAGCCGACGTGATGCGCGCGCTGAACGCGTTGGTCGAATCCGACTTCGTCGAGGAGTCCTCACCCGACGACCGCTCGCCCGTGGGCAAGGGCCGACTCGAATATTCGCTGACGAGCGACCCCGAGGCGGTGCGGTCGGCGCTCCGAACCGACGAGCGAATCGAACCGCTGTTGCAGTAGCCACAGAAGTCACCGATTTCGATACCGACGAGCGGCGTGTCGCTGCGTCGGAATCGCGTGGAAGCGCAACCCAACGGAGAAGACGAACGCGGAGTTCAGTTACTGTGTCGGAACCGAGGCGTCACTCGCCCCAGTTGCGGCGCTCTGTCGGCCGTTCCGACAGCGCCATCACGTCCAGCGGTTCGTCTTGCGTCTCGATGGCCTCGAGCGCCGCGCGGGCGCTCGGCACCGTCGAGAAGTAAGTGACCGTCTCCTCGACGGCGACCTCCAGAACGTCGCGGTCCCGCGAGAAGATGACGTCGATTTCGCCGTCGCGGATGGCCTGTTCGAGGTCCTCGAAGTCGGCTTTCTCGTGGACCTCGAAGTTGCGCTCGGCACCCTCACGCACGTCGGAGATGTCCTCGTTCTTCTGGGACATCCCGCGTAGGGTTTCGAGGTCGACGATGGCGGTCCCCTCAGTCGGGATGGGTTTGCCTGTCGATGACTGGGCCTTCAGGTACGCCTTGCCGAAGGAGCGTGCCGTCCCCATGACCTCGCCGGTGGATTTCATCTCGGGGCCGAGACGGGGGTCGCTGCCCGGCAGGCGGTCGAACGGCAGGACGACCTCCTTCACGGAGACGTGTTCGGGAATCTGCTCGTGGGCTTGGAGTTCGTCCAGCGACTGGCCGGCCATCACCTTCGCCGCGAGTTTGGCGATGGGGACGCCCGTGGCCTTCGAGACGAACGGAACGGTACGGGACGAGCGTGGGTTGGCCTCCAAGACGTACACCTCGCCGTCGCGGACGGCGAGTTGGACGTTCAGCAGGCCGACGGTATCGAGCGCGCGGGCGATGTCCAGTGCCACCTCGCGGACGCGTTCGAGCGTCTCCTGGGACAGCGACCGCGGCGGAATCATACAGGCGGAGTCACCGGAGTGGACGCCGGCGGCCTCGACGTGTTCCATGATGCCGCCGATGAGTACGTCGTCGCCGTCCGCAACCGCGTCGACGTCCAGTTCGACGGCGTCGGCGAGGAACTCGTCGACGAGGATGGGCTTGTCGGGGGCGACGCGAACCGCCTCCTCGATGTACTCCTTCAGTTCCTCGTCGGAGTACACCACGTCCATCGCGCGGCCGCCCAGCACGTAGGAGGGGCGGACGAGGACAGGATAGCCGATATCGTGGGCCAATTCGAGTGCCTCTTGTTCGCTGGTCGCCGTACCGCCCTTCGGCTGGCTGATTCCGAGTTCGTCCATCAGGACGTTGAACCGGTCGCGGTCCTCCGCGAGGTCCATCGCCTCGACGGACGTTCCCATGATTTCACAGTCGAGGTCGCGGCGTTCGAGTTCCTTCTCGAGTGGGTCACCGACGTTGACCGACGTTTGCCCGCCGAACTGGACCATCACGCCGTCAGCGTTGGTCTCCTCGACGATGTCGGCGACTTCCTCGGCCGTGATTGGCTCGAAGAACAGCCCGTCTGAGGTGTCGTAGTCCGTCGACACCGTCTCGGGGTTGTTGTTGACGACGTGGGCGTCGATGCCCTCCTCCCGAAGTGCACGCACGGCGTGGACCGCACAGTAGTCGAACTCCACGCCCTGTCCGATGCGGATTGGGCCGCCGCCGACGACCACGACCGACTCGACGTCGCGGTCGACCTGTACCTCGCTTGCGCCCTGTCCCGTGGGTGGTTCACGCGCGGAGTAGTAGTACGGCGTCGACGCACGGAACTCGCCGGCACAGGTGTCGACCTGCTTGTAGGTGCGACTGGAGGTTTCGCTTTCCACGTCGTCGACCGTGACTCCGGCGCCGTCGGTTTCGACCGGCCGGCCGTCGCCGTCGTCCTCCGTGTCCTGTACGTCGGAGGGAATCCAGGAAGCGTGAGTGTCGTTGAACTCGCCGCCGGCGATGGCGGTGACCTCCTGATTCGTGAAGCCGGCGTCGGCGGCAATCTGGAAGTCGCCGTCCTGTGCGGCGGCGGCGGCGTCGGCGATGCGCTTGAACCGCTCGACGTACCACTCGTAGATGCCCGTGAACTCGACGATGTCGTCGACGGTGTAGCCACGCTCGAAGGCCTCGAAGATGGCGTAGGGGCGGTCCGGCGTCGGCCTGACGAGGTACTGTTCTTCGAGTTCCTCGTCGCCGACGTCGGCCCAGTCGACTGCGGGGTCGTACTCGGAGGAGCGGAGCGCCTTCAGCAGCGACTCCTCGAACGTTCGGCCGATGGACATCGCCTCGCCCGTCGATTTCATCGCCGGGCCGAGTTCGAACTCCACGTCGGAGAACTTGTCCTTCGGCCATCGGGGGACCTTCGTGACGACGTAGTCGATTGCGGGTTCGAACGCCGCCGTCGTCTCGCCGGTGATTTCGTTGTCGATTTCGTGGAGGCGCTTGCCCATCGCGACCTTCGCCGTGACGCGGGCGATGGGGTAGCCGGTCGCCTTCGAGGCCAGCGCCGAGGACCGCGAGACACGGGGGTTGACCTCGACGACGCGGTACTCCCCGGAGGGCGTGCCGTCGTCGCGCCAGGCGTGTTGGATGTTACAGCCGCCCTCGATACCGAGTTCACGGATGACTTTCAGCGCCGAGTCGCGCATCTCCTGGTGGGCCTCGTCGGGGATGACCTGACTGGGCGTGACGACCGTCGACTCGCCGGTGTGGATGCCCATCGGGTCGATGTTCTCCATGTTGCAGATGATGATACAGGAGTCGTCGGCGTCCCGCATCACCTCGTATTCGAGTTCGACCCAGCCGGCGATGGACTCTGTAATCTGGACTTCGTGGTTCCGGGAGAGTTGGAAGCCCTTGCGTGCGATTTCCCGGAGTTCGTCCATGTCGTCGACGACGCCCGAGCCCGACCCGCCGAGGGTGTAGGCCGTACGGGCGATGACCGGCAGGCCGCCGACTTCCTCGACGGCGTCTTCGATTTCGTCCATCGACTCGATGGTCGCTGAGCTACACACGGGTTCGCCGATTTTGCGCATCCGTTCGCGGAACAGTTGGCGGTCTTCCGTCGCGTAGATGGTGTCCAGCGGCGTCCCCATGATTTCGACATCGTGTTCCTCGAGGACGCCCTCTTCGGCGAGTTCGGCGGTGACGTTGAGGCCGGTCTGGCCGCCGAGGCCGGCGATGACGCCGTCGGGTTTCTCCTCGCGGATGACCTCGGCGATGGCCTCGGTGGTGATGGGTTCGACGTACACCTTGTCGGCCATCTCCGGGTCCGTCATAATGGTCGCCGGATTGGAGTTGACGAGGACGACCCGGGCGCCTTCCTCCTGGAGCGCCCGACACGCCTGTGCGCCGGAGTAGTCGAACTCGGCCGCCTGTCCGATTTGAATGGGTCCGCTGCCGATGAGCAGGATAGTGCGGTCCTCGTCTGGCATTACTCGACTCCAATCCGTACATCGTAATAAGCCCGGCGAAAGAATGCGGATATCGTAACGCGAGTACGAATTTCGAATCGAAAGAGGTTTGCCGCAGGCGACGCCAGCGCTGCCGCTCGGGACGAAACAGCAACAACGGGAAAACGTCAGTTCACTTCGCCGAGTCGGTAGCGATAGGGTTGGCCGTCGATGACCTCGACTTCACCGACCTGTGCTTCCCGGCCGAGAACGGTCGCGACCTGGTGAGCGCTGTCGAACTCCTCGCCGTGCTCCTCTAGGAGGTCGAGTATCTCTCGGGCCGTCAGCGGCTCCTCGGGGTCGGCCTTCGACAGCACGGTTCGGATGCGCTCGAACTCACCCCGGCGTATGCGCATGTTCTTACGTATGTGCCCACATACCATAACACCCCGTCAGACAAACGTCGGACAGGCAGACGACGAAAACCGAAGGACGGAGCGGGGATGGAATCGCCGACGGTCGTCAGACACCGAATGCCGAGCTCGTGTGACGAAGTGTCACACCGGCGTGTCGACTTCCGACTCGAAGTCCCGCTGTTCGCGGTACTGTTCGACGAACGCCTCGACATCGAACTCCAGCATCTGTTCTTCGAACGCCGAAGCGGTGTCGCTGTCGCCGTGGCTGGCGGCGTGTTCCATCAGCTCCACGAGTAACTCGACGACGGTCTCGTGGAGCCGCCGGGAGTCGAAGTCGGTGACCCACAGGAGGGCGTAGCCGACGGAGCCGTCTTCGCTCACGTCGGCGACGGCGACCTCGTCGGGAAACTCCTCTATGACGATGCCCATCACGTGGGCGATGCCGAACTCGGGGAACTCGTCGGCGGTCTCGATGGTCTCGCGCAACACGTCGGCGATGGATTCGGGGACGAACCGGGAAACGGGGTGGACGTCGACGACGACGGCGTGTTCGTCGCCGCAGTCACAGCGAACGTCGCGCATCCCCATGTCGATGTCCCGAGCGTGAACCGTCTCACCACACGGCAACTCGAGTGTGCCCGGGTCGTCGCCCGGAACGCGCGGTTCTGCCATTGGTCACTCTGGGTCGCCTGCGGGGTTAAAAACAGCGTTCCGCGACGGTCGGACTCACGGCTCGCCGTCGTCGGTGTCCTCGGCCGCCCCGTCCTCGTCGCTCTCCGACGATGACTCCGCCGAGTCAGCGTCTTCGTAGTCTTCTCTTCCCTCTGTCTCGGCGCTCTCATCGACTGCGTGCCGCTCGACTTCGACCTCAACTTCGATGTTCGGGTCGCTCATGGGGCGGAATACGACCCACAGCGAAAAATAATCCAGTTGCCGTTACTCGGGGATGTCGTCGGGACCGAGCGCTGCGTTGTAGGGGTCGTCATCCTCGCTGTCAGCCACGGTCTCGTCCGCTTCGAGTTGGACGTACCCGCGCGTGACGACCGCGGCGCCGAAAGCCAAGATGACCCCGCCGACGGCGGCGGTGACGACCGCACTCGCGATGGGCGAAACGAGGCTCAGAACCGACCCGACGAGTTCGTCGACCAGCGAGACGACGACGACGAGCAATCCGAGAGCGAACACCTCGATGCGGTGGCCCTTCGTCAGCCGCCACGATTCGGCCATCGCCTCGACGAAGTTCTCGTTCTCGATGGCGATTCGCTGGCGCATGAAGAGGAACACCACCGCGAAGAAGATCCCCGGCAACAGGAGGAACACCGACCCGACGATGATGAGTCCCCAGACGACGATGCTCCCGACGAAACCGTTGAGCGTCGCGAGCAGGATGTTGTCGGTGAGACTGTCGCTGGTCACTGCCTCGGAGTCGGCGGCTGCGAACGTTCGCACGGCGACGATGGATACCGCTTCCGAGACCAGCGAGAGCGCAATGAGGGCGCCTGCCGCGACGCCCGCGGGGAGCCCCAACGCGAGCGGTGAGGACTCCCGAGCCATCTCGAGTTGCGTCCGGAGGTCCGAAATCAGCGTCTCGTATTCCTGCTGGCTGACGTTGAGTTCCTCCGGCGACAGCCCCTGAAACGATTCGAGCATCGCTTCGAGCAAGCCGACCGAAAGCGTCTGTGCGAAAACGCCGAAGAGGAGGGTGACTACCGCGAAGGCCGCCGCCAAAAGCAGCCCGTTCTTGGCGAACGTTCTGGAGGTACCGTCGCTGAACGCCTCGCCGATGTCGAGACTCATAGACGATTGCGCGCCCGCGGGCCTCTTAAGCGTGGCCGAAACCGTCAGGGCCAGTCGTCGCGTTCCTCACCGTCGTCGTCGCCGGATTCGGCCTCGGGGTCGCCGAGGTCCCACTCGGCGGCCTCGGCGGCCTGTTCGACCGGGAGGAACTCCCAGTCGACCGATTCGGCGAGGGCGACATCGTCGTCGTCGACGCCGATAAAGACGTGTCGGTCGGTGTCGAACTGTTTCTTGACGTTTTCGAGGCTCTCCTCGCGGCCCCGCGGTCCGGAGAAGAAGTCCTGTCTGATGCGGTTCTTCCGCGTGAAGTTCGTCACGACGTACGTCGGCTTATCGGAGACGACACCGACGTACTCACTCCACGTGCGAGCGTCGGAGAACACCTCTTCGGGCCGTGCAAGCCGCTTGAGCGCCTCCAACTCGAACGCGAGTGTCATGTCCGTAGAGCCGCCGCCATCCATACGCGAGTGGGGGAGGCCACCGGAGAAAACACTTTGGATACGGGGAGACGGCCCCACGTTCGACCCGGAGAGTTATCGGCGGCCACGTCGACGGAGCGGACATGGGTTCCGTCGTTCCGGGTCCGCTCGCGGAGTGGAACCGAGTTCCCGCACTCGCCGTCGTCTTCGGCATCGCCTCGGTGCCGTGGACCTACGGCTTCGTCGCAGGGCTCGAAATACCGCTGTGGCCGTCGTTCATCGCGTCGGCAACGTTCTTCGCGGCCGGGAGCGGCCTCGACGCCCTCGTCCGCGGGTACGCGAGCAATCTCGCCGGCATTCTCTACGCAGCCGCCACACTCGCTATCGTCGACGGCCTCTTCGGGGGCGGCGTCCTCGCGTTCAGCCTCGTCGTCGGCGGGTTCATGTTTCTGGCTAGTCTCCACGAAACCATCCCGCTGTTGTCGTTTACTCCGGGTGCGTTCTTCGGGTACGCGACGATGTTCAGCGTCGAGGCCGCCGAAGCGACGGCCTTCGGCGTCGCCGGCCTCCCCGGTGAGACGCTGGCCGCCGTGGTGTCGATGCTGTTTGGCGCCGTTATCGGCCTCGGTGCGGACGAGTTGTCCTCGCGACTCGCACCTGACCAGAACCTTTAGGCGGCGGTCCGGTGAATCCGAGAGCGTGTTTCCCCTCGTCGCCGGCACCGGGCTGACGACGGAGATGCTCGTCGTCTTCGCAGTCATCCTCGTCGCGTTGGTCCTCTTCGTCGCCGAACCTGTCCCAATCGACATCACGGCCATCGGCGTCCTCGTCTCGCTTGTCGTACTGGAGCCGTGGACCGGCGTCACGCCCGCAGACGGCGTCTCCGGGTTCGCTTCCTCGGCGACGGTGACGGTACTCGCGATGTTCGTTCTCTCGGAGGGTATCCGACGAACCGGCGTCGTCAACATCATCGGTCGGGAAATCGCCGAGCGGTTCGGCGAGAGCCCCTTCGGGCAACTGGCGGCGGTGTTGGGTCTCGCCGGCGGCAGCGCCGGCTTCATCAACAACACGCCGGTCGTCGCGGTGATGATTCCGATGGTGACCGAACTGTCGGACCGAACCGGCATCTCGCCGTCGAAGTTGCTCATCCCAGTCTCCTTCGCGTCGATGATGGGCGGTATGCTGACGCTCATCGGTACGTCGACGAACATCCTCGCCTCCGACGTCTACGACCGCATCGGCGGCGCCGCAACAGAGCCGTTCTCGATGTTCGAGTTCACGGCGCTGGGGCTTTTGGTCCTCGTCTCGGGGACGCTGTATCTGCTGGCGTTCGGGCCGCGACTCCTCCCCGAGCGCATCAAGGCCCGGACCGAACTCACCGACGAGTTCGAGATGAAGCAGTATCTCACCGAAGTCGTCGTCCGAGAGGACTCGCCGATGGTCGGCCGGTCGGTCGACGACTCGCTGTCGGACATCGACGTCGACGCCGACATCGTCCAACTCATCCGCGACCGAAAATCGTTCAACGAACCGCTCTCCCGGAAGGTGGTCCAAGAGGGTGACATCCTCGTGTTGCGCGTCGACCGCGAGAGTCTCGTCGGCCTGATGGACGCCGAGGGGCTGGATTTCGCCCCCGACGTGGACGCGACCGACGAACTCCTCGAAGGGGAGGACAGCGACGTTCGCGAGGAGGGCGAACAGCGCCTCGTCGAAATCGTTCTCACCCCCGATACGAACCTCCTCGGGGAAACCCTGGAGACGCTGAACTTCCGACAGCGCTACGACGCGAGCGTCCTCGCGATTCGCCGCGGCGGCGAAATCATCCACCAGCGGATGGACAAACGCCGCCTCCGTGCCGGTGACACGCTGTTGATACAGGCCACCGAGGACACGGTCAACCGGTTCGGCCGCGACCGGAACTTCGTCGTCGCCCAGGAACTCACCCGGCCGTACTTCCGGTCGGAGCGGATTCCTGTCGCCGTCGGTATCGTCGCCGCAGTTGTCGCCCTCGCAGCCTTCAACGTCGTTCCTATCATGATATCGGCACTGGGCGGCATCCTCGGAATGGTTGTCACCGGTTGTGTCAAGCCCAACGAAGTGTACGACGCCGTCGACTGGAACGTCATCTTCCTGTTGGCGGGCCTCATCCCGCTCGGCGTGGCAATGGAGGAATCTGGCGCGGCCGCATGGCTCGCAGACCTCGTCGTCGGCAGCAGCGCCGGGTTGGGAATGGTCGCCTTACTCGCCGTGTTCTATCTGTTCACCGCACTCGTCACGAACGTCATCAGCAACAACGCCAGCGTCGTGTTGATGGTGCCGGTCGCCTACGACGCCGCCATCCAGTTGGGTGCCGACCCCTTCGCGTTCGTGCTGGCGGTCACCTTCGCCGCCTCGACGGCGATGCTGACGCCCATCGGCTACCAGACGAATCTGATGGTGTACGGCCCCGGCGGCTACAAGTTCACCGACTTCGCGCGCGTCGGCGCGCCGCTGCAGTTGCTTCTCACCGTCGTCACGACGCTAGGAATCGTCTGGCTGTACGGCGTTTGAACGCCGCTCTCACGCCGATTCGAGGTCGGATTTTACTCGGAGCCTTCGTCGGGAGTTACTCGGCCGCGGCGGGTTCCTCGAAGGCCTCAACGTCGATTTGCTCTTCGAGCAGGAGGTCTTCTTTGCCGGAGACATCGACCTGTTCGCGTGCCAGTCGCTTCAGGCCGGACTGCGGTGCGAGGTCGCCGATGAGGACGCCGCCGATGACGCGGCCGTCTTTGAGCGCGACGCGGCGCCACGTTCCCTCGTCGTACTTCTTTTCGACGGAATCGTCGCCGAGCGTCGGGTGGCCGAAGGAGAGGAAGGGGAAATCGAAGTGCGTGATGGAGTACGAGGACACCCACTCGAAGGTCTCTTCGGGACCGTCGGCGGCCATGTTGGCGCCAGCGATAGAGCCTTGCTCTTTGGCCGACCCCCACGCGCCGTTCTGTGCTTGGTCGCCCAGAATCACGTCGTGGAACTGGGTGATGTCGCCGGCGGCGTAGACGTCTTCGACGTTGGTCTGCATGTGTTCGTCGACGACGATGCCGTTGTCCGTCTCGATGCCGCTGCCGCGGAGGAACTCTGTGTTGAAATTCAAGCCGATGGCGACGCCGGCGAACTCCGCCTCGAAGCGGTCGCCGTTGGGGTCGACCGCAGCGGTGACGTGGCCCTCCTCGTCGGTCTCGAAGTGGTCGACGCCGGAATCGAAGACGGGCGTGACGCCGACATCGCGAAGCGCCTCGTGGATGATTTCGGCGCCCTCCTCGCTCAGCGCGTAGCGCCACCACGCGTTACCGCGCATCAGGTAGTGTGCGTCGATGCCCTGTGCGCCGCAGATGGCCGCAAGGTCGATGCCGAGGAGTCCGGCGCCGACGACGACGCCCTTCTCGGAGCGCTCGGCGTTCTCCTTGATTGCACGGGCGTCCTCGAACGTCCAGAAGTGGTGGACGCCCTCGGCGTCGCTGTTGTCGACGGGGAGCTGTGTCGGCGTCCCGCCGGTAGCGACGAGCAGTTTGTCGTACTCGTAGATGTCTCCCTCATGGGTGTGTACCTCCTTGCCGTCGGTGTCGACGGTCGTGACGACGGTGTTCAACTCGAGATCGATGTCCCGCTCTTCGTACCAATCGGGGTCGTGAATGGAGACGGGCGCGGCGGGCAGTTTGCCCTTCGCGAACTCCTTTATCAGAATCCGATTGTAGAGAGCTTCCCCTTCCTCCGTGATGACGGTGACATCGGCATCCGGGTCGGCCTCGCGAATCGTCTCCGCGGCGGACGAGCCGGCAATGCCGTCACCGATAATGACGTGCGACGCACACATACCACCGGGTAGAGGGCCGGGCTTAATGTGAATTGCTATGTAGCGGTCCTTCACGTCTCGCCGGGGAAACGTCGGTCGCTTGGGGTTTGGTCCGGAACGCTGTAAACGGAACGAGAACCCGGGGTTATCGCTGTACGCGAGCGAACGGGAATCGTTACCGCTCGAAGCCGACGGCTGCCGCGGTCGGGGGGTTGAAGAACGACGAACACCAATCGAGGGGTATGAAACTGTATCAGAACCCGCGACACTGGGCGTCGATGAAGGCGCTGACGACGCCGGGGGTTCGCAACGTCGCCAACTACGCGCTCGTGAAGATGCACACGAAAATCTTCCTCGGAAAGGCCGACGAAGAGCGCCGCGAAGAGCGCCGCGACCACCTCGATGATTTCTTCGATGCGACGATGGACGCCTACGTCGCCGCGCTACAGGAGGGCTACAGCGAGGCCGAAGCCCGCGAAATCACGCACATTCAGGCGAACTTCGACTTCTTCAACCACGGCTGGACGGAGATGATGGAGATTCCCGGTGACGAACTGCAGACACACTACCGTCGCTACGAGGCGTTCTTCGTCGCCCACGACATCACCATCGACGACCCCCTCGGGGAGTTCGCGCCCGTCGATGGCGTCGCCGAGGCGCCGACGACGCTCGAAAGCCTCGAAGAGCCGGAGTACGAGAACGCGGTCGCCGGGTTCGACGACGACGTGTACGTCGAGACCGCCGACGGCGAGACCGTGGTCGGCGGCGACACGGAAAAGCCGGACGTGAGCGTCACCGACGCTCCCGGCGTCTCCGACGAGGACGCGAAGGCCGACTGAATCGACGCCGACTACGTTTCAACTATCGCGTCAGCCGCGGCATACCCCGCTTCTATCGCGCCGTCGAGGCTTCGTTCGGGGTACTGTGCCCGCGAGGCCATCCCCGCGTAGTAGACGCCCGGCACGGAGTCACCGAGGTCGTAGGGGACGACCATATCGAGATACCCTCGTTCGTAGATGGGTGCCGTTCGGGGGTTGCGCGCCGTTTGTATCCAGTTGACCGACTCGCGGTCGAAGTCGGGAAACAGCGATTCGATGCCGTCGAGCCACGCTTCTTCGACGCCCGCATCGTCCATCTGCCACAGTTCTTCCTCGGGACTCTGGATGTAGCTGACCGCGTACAGCAGGTGTTCGCCGCCGTAGCGTTCCGGCGGCACGAAGTTCGTGTGCTCGATGAGCGCACCGAAGGGGACCTCCTCGGCGATGTTCAGCCAGTAGGTGTCGGTCAGCGGTTCGTCGACGCTGATGACCGAACACACCGTCCCCTGGAAGTCGATATCGCATTCGTAGCCGGTGAGGTCCTCCAAGACGTTCGGCATCGCCGCGACGACGGCGTCGTCGACTTCGTGTGTCGTCTCGCCGTCGGCCGTCTCGACGGTCATCGCGGAAACCTCGTCGGCAACGTCGAGGTCGGTCACGCGTGCACCCGTCGTGATGTTCTCGCGGCCGACCTCCTCGACGAGGGCATCAAGCAAGGTGGCGAACCCGCCGTCGAAGTAGCCCAGCACCTCCCCTTTCAGGATGTCGCGTTCGCCGCGGAACTTGATACGGCCGAGCAGCCACGCGGCGCTGACCTCTTCCCAGCGGTCGCCGAACTTCGCCCGGAGCAACGGCAGGAAGAAGTGCTCGAAACAGCCCCGAGAGGTGTGTTCGAGGATGAACTGCTTCACCGGCACGTCCTCGAAGTCCTCGAGTCGTTCGTAGCTGTCGAAGGAGGGGACGCCGCCGCGGACGTCGATGTCCAACACGAGCATACCGAGGCGGAACTTGTCGTACAGCGAGAGATGCGGGTAGGCGAGGATTTCCCACGGCTTGTTCATCGGGTGGACGACGCCGTCGACGTAGTAGGCGTCGGAGCCGTAGCGCCACTCCAGTCGGTCGTCGACACCCAACTCCGCGGCGAGTTCGACGATGGTCTCCTCGGATTTCGAGAGGTGGTGATAGAACGCCTCGATGCGGTCGCCGCTCGTTTCGTAGGTGGCGGCGAGTCCACCGACGGCGTCGGCGGCTTCGAAGACGTGTGCCTCCCGGCCCGCCTGCTGGAGGCGGTAGGCGGCAGCGAGGCCCGCAAGCCCGCCGCCGACGATACCAATCATGTTCGGGCCTGCGCCCTCGGCGGTGTTGGCTCTTTTGACTGGGCGGGCAGTTCGGGTACCTTTATCCGGGGCCGACCGGTACTGCGGGCATGGTCACGGTGCGGGCCCCGGCGACGAGTGCGAATCTGGGCAGTGGCTTCGACGTCTTCGGTGCCGCCTTAGAGCGGCCCGCCGACGTGGTTCGCGTCGAGAAGGCCGACCGCACCACTATCGACGTAACCGGCGTCGGCAGCCAGTACATCCCCGAAGACCCCGAGAAGAACACCGTCGGGGCGGTCGCAGAGGCGCTGGACGCCCCGGCCCACATCAGCATCGACAAGGGCGTCCGACCGGCCTCGGGGCTTGGCTCGTCGGCCGCCTCCGCCGCCGCTGCCGCCGTCGGTCTCAACGAACTGTACGACCGCGGACTCACTCGCGAGGAGTTGGTTCCCATCGCCGCGGAAGGCGAGGCGGTCGTCTCCGGGGCCGCCCACGCCGACAACGTCGCCCCCTCGATTATGGGCGGGTTCACCATCGCCCGCGAGGACGGCGTCACGCAACTCGACGCCTCGATTCCACTGGTCACCTGTCTGCCGGAAATCGTCGTCTCGACGCGGGACGCTCGCGAGGTCGTCCCCGACGGCGCACGCATGGAGCAGGTCGTCGAGTTGGTCGGCAACGCCGCGACGCTATCGGTCGGGATGGCCCGAAACGACCCCGACCTCGTCGGCCGCGGCATGAACGACAGCATCGTCACGCCCGCGCGTGCGAAACTCATCACTGGATACAGCGAAGTCCGGGAGGCGGCCTTCGAGGCCGGCGCGACCGGCGTCACCATCTCGGGGGCAGGTCCGGCGGTCATCGCCGCCTGCCACGAACGGGACCGTCGCGACATCGCTGGAACGATGATAGATACCTTCGAGGACGCGGGCGTCGAGGCACGGGCCTACCAGACGGAAATCGGGAAAGGCGCGACGATCTATTGAGCCGGCGGACCGAGAAGCACGCGTTTTTCCGTCCTGCTTGGACACGGAACACCGCCTTGGTAACCACTGGTGTTACTCGGTCGCTTTCGGCAACCGTACAACGAAGACGGTCCCCGTCGGCGCGTTGTCCTCGGCCCACACATCACCGCCGTACTGGTCGACCAGCGTCTGGACGAGATAGAGGCCAATCCCGGTCCCGGGGCTGCCAAGGCTTTTTTCGCCTTTCCCGAAGACCACATCCTTTTGTTCATCGGGGATTCCAGGACCGTTGTCGGCGATTCGGACCTCTACGTCCTCGTCTCGCACCGCACAGGAAACTTCGACTACTGGGTTCTCCGCATCGTTGTGCTGGATGGCGTTGTTCAGCAGGTTCCGAAACACCGAGCTAAGCATACTGTTGGCAGCCACCTCGACGTCGGGGAGCGAATCGGGAACGACGAACTCCGCATCCGGGAAGGATTCCTCACGAAGCGAGAGTTCGGTTTCGAGGATAGAGCAAATCGAAGTTGGCTCAATGGTGAGTTCTTCGTCAGAGACGACCGTCTCGGCGTAGTTGCGAGCAATTTCGGTCAACTCGACGACGTGCTCGCCACTGTTGAGGATTTTTTCGAGATACGTTCGGCCTTCCTCATCGACGTGCTCGTCGAGCATCTCCGCCCACCCGAGCATGACCGCCAAATCGTTTCGAATGTCGTGACGAACAACCCGATTTAGCATTTCGAGTTCCTGTTCCCGGCGCTTTTGCTCCGTGATATCGGTGGAGATGCCGACGACTTCAGTCACCTCTCCTTGGTTATTCCGGATGATGACTTGCCGAGTCAGTACCCACCGAATCGACCCGTCGGGTTGGACAACCCGACCCTCGTACGATTCGTTGTGGAGCCCTCGGTCGGACCCCTCGATGTTAGCCCGAACCCGGTCGCGGTCTTCTGGGTGTATCGTCTCAAGCAGCCTGTTGATGTCATCCTGAACTTCCTCGGGCGGGATGCCCCATATCCCTTCGAAGCCATCGCTAATGTAGTCGAACGTGTCGGGTTCTGTGGCGGTCCAGAGTGCGACTCCGTCCAATTGGTCGAACAGTGACTGAAAATCGCGCCGTTGACCAAGTGACGAATTACTCACACCGTATTGTACGCCTCGAACAATATAAATATCGACTGTACACCTATTTTCGAGAGTCGTGGGCACACAGAGCGCGGGGTTCAGGGGCCCATTCCCGTTTTGGACCTCGTTATTGTATGAGCATCCGCGAGCGCCCGAAGTGAGCTGTCGGGGGGTCCCCCAAGTTTTTGCGGGAGGGGGTTCCTCGCTCCCTTCGGTCGCTGCGGGAACCCCCTTGCGTAAAGAGTGAGCGTCTAAAACTCCTTAATCACGCCGTAACCGACGCCCATCACCAGTCCGTAGAGGACGAACGCCAGCAGGAACCACGGCTGGAGCGTGGGGACGAACAGGCCGAATGGGGTGACGGTGTTGACCGCGAGAGGAACTGCGATGGCACCGACGGCGATGGCGGCGACGATGCCGTAGACGAAGCCGGCGACGGCGGCCGCGGTGGTGACCGGCGCGCGGTCGAGGAAGTCACCGAAGACGGCGTCGAGGTCGGCGTCGTTCTCGACGAACTCGTCCATCGAGCGGGCGTACTGACTGAGTCGCGGGCCGACAGCGACGGCGAACGTCAATCCGAGAATCAGCGAGATAGCGAGCCAGACGACCCAGCCGATGGTGACGCTGCCCCCGTAGCCGACGATGGCACCGAGGAACCGCATGGCACCGCCGCCGACCATATGGTGGACGATGAGGCCGCCGACGGAACCGCCGAACAGCGACCCGAAGACGATGGCGCGTTGGCCGCTCGTCCCGATGGCCGTCGAAGTGGGGAGTTCCTCGCGGACGATGGTTCGCTTCCGGAGTTGCGTGTAGACGAGGGAGAAGACGACACCGAAGACGAAGTAGCCGGCGACCGGCGGGGCGGTGTGCGGTAGGTCGATGGCGGTGGCCGCCGGAACGCCCACGACGCCGATGGCGGCGGTGAGGACGCCGCCGTAGACCAATCCGACACCGAGTCCCCGGACGAAGCCGAGACGGCGTTCGAGCGTCCCGGCCGCAAGCGGTACGAACAGCAGACCGGCGAGGAGCGATAGGACGAACCAGACGGCGACGCCGCCGGTCAGTGTCGGCATTCCGACGATGTTACCGAGGACGTAGAGATAGGGGTTCGGCGGGAGGGCGCCGTAGATGAGGCCGATGCCGGCGGTGCCACCGACGATAGCGCCGCCGAGGACGGGCACGCCGCGGCCGTGGAGGAACGCGGGGGTGAGACTGGCACCGCGAGTGCCCTCGTAGACGGCACCCAAGGCGATGCCGAAGAGGAGGTACGCTGCGAGGACCGTGCCGGCGATGTGCGGCGTCGGAAGGGCGAACGGCGTCGCCGAGGTGATGACCGACGGCATGGCGAGCATCCCGACGAAGACGAGTAAGACGCCGTAGACCGTACCGACCTTCAGGCCGGTCTGGGCGGGCACGTCGGTCCGTTCGACACGACGGGCGCCCAACGCGGCGAAGACCATCGCGAACAGGAACGTGAGGCCCAGCCACATACCGAACCCGATGCCTGCAGAGCCGCCGTAACCGACGATGGCGCCGAGCAGTCGGAGATAGACCGGGGAACTGGCGTACAGCAGTCCGCCGGAGGCGGCGCCAGCGAGCAGCGCCGAGAACACCACGGCACGGCTTCGGCCGACGAGGAACGCGGGCCGGAGCGGCCGTTGGTTGACGACCTTCCCGAACGTCGACCCGAGGACGACGCCGTAAACGACGAACGCGCCGAGGGTGCTCACTGCGACGTTGCCGAAGCCGAGGTCGAACGGCGTCGCCGCGGAGGCGACCGCCGGCACCGCGAGGAGGCCGACGAAGACCGCCAAGACGATGCCGTAGACGAAGCCGTAGCCGGTGGTGCCGTTCCCGCGGGCGGCGTGGCCTCCGGCGACGACGGCGAACAGCAGTCCCAACACGGCAGTGAGTCCGACCCAGATACCGAGTCCGGTGGTCGGGACGCCGTCGCCGGCTATCGCCCCGAGATAGCGGAGATACAGCGGCTGTTGGGAGTAGACGATAGCGCCCGAGAGTGTGCTGGCGAGAACCGGCGCGAGGACGGTCGCCCGGACCCGGGAGCTGATGAACGAAAAGGAGGGTAGCGGAATGGTACCCTCAAGCGTGAGGCCGTAACCGAGGCCGAAGACGAACCCGAAGACAGCGTAGCCGACGACGATGTTCGTGTTCGTCAGCGGGACCTCGGCCGCCGGAATGAGCGAGGGGACGGCGACCAACCCGACGACGACGCCAGCGAGGGCGCCGTAGATGAGGCCGACGCCGGCGGCGGTCGTTCCCAGCGGCGAGCGCATGACGAGCGGTTGGACGAGTTTGCGGAACAGTGCGATTCGTGCGGTCAACCACGTGGTCGCGGCGGTGTAGGCGGTGATGGCCGGCGCTGCGAACGCGGCGAACACCAGCCCGAGAACGAGGGCCAAGCCGAGCCACGCACCGTAACTCGCGGTGCCGCCGACACCGACGACGCTGCCGATGAAGGCGAGATGAATCGGCGCGAGGCTGTTGAAGGCCGCAAGACCGGCGAGGCCGCCGAGTATCGACCCCACCAGGGCCGCCCCCAAAACCCCGTCGTCCAGCGAGGCCGCCTCCTCGGACGCCTCGGGTTGACTCTGTGCGTTGCGGGTAGTCACGAGTATCTACACAGGTGTGTTTTTCCTATGTAATAAAGCGTTGCGGGGGGTGTACACGGTCATTTAAGCCGGGTCGTAACCGGGAGTAGGAACCGTGGTCTCCCTGCCGAACCTTTTATTTCCGACACGACCGATGGTGGGTTGTCGACACACACCATAGGTATTCACACATGTCCATCCCGTTCCCATCCGAAGAGTGGATTGTAGAGTGGCGCGAGCAACTGAACGACAACGACGAGTACGCCGAGAAGGGACAGGGGTGGGGCGTCGGTTTCAACGGGGACTTCGTGTTCCACATCCGTGCCGACGACCGCCTCCCCGAGGACCGATACTTCTTCATCGCCCTCGACGACGGCACCTGCACCGAAGCGCGGGAAATCGATTCTCCCGACGAGGTCGACGCCGGCTTCGTCTATCGGGGCGACTACGGCGACTGGGTGGCGCTCAATCAAGGCGACATCGGCCCGATAGACGGGATGATGTCCGGCGTCTTCGACATCGAGGGCGACATGCAGAAAGTCCTGCAGTACAGCGAGGCCGCCGTCGCGATGAGCGAGACAGGCCAGCGCATCGACACGGAGTACACCTACTGACCGGCACGGTCTCGTTTCGTTTTAAACGGCCAGCATTGAGAGGCATCACGCCCAACTCGAATCCCGAGAACTGTCGTGGTGCACCATGGCAGACAGAGACGCAGTTCGAGAGCAGTTCGAGAACGCCTTCGGCGGCGCCGACTACCCCGTGAACAGCCCGATGGACCTCGTGCCCGCCCTCCCGCAGGGCCCCGGTACGACGTTTGACATCGGCGACGAGACCATCACGGCGATGGAACTGAATCAGGAAGCGTCGGGACAGGCCGACTACCCCTACGACAGCGTCGACGAACTCGTCGACGCCCTGATGGACGGCCTCGAAGACGAAGGCTACGTCTGAACGCGACTCGCTGACGGAGGGTCGTCGACCCCCTTCTCCGCGACGAGAGCACCTCCTCATGTCCCGGTATCCGCTTCGATAGCCGCCTCGATAGCGTCGGCGAAGCGCTCGACGGCACCCGGAGAGCGCTCAAGCCCCAAGAACGGTTCGATGAGTTCCAACTCCGACAGCAGGAACTCGCCCTCTCGAACGATGCCGTCGACGCGGGCGTACGGCAGTTCCTCGGGGTTGAGGTCGAAGCGGTCCCGTGCCGCACCGAGGACCGATTCAGCGGTCGCTATCGTCGCTTCCCGTGGTTCGTACGGTTCGACGGCGTCGTTTGCAGCGAAGTCGTCGTCGGCTGGCATCCGGAGTGAGGCGTGGCTGTACTCGCCACCGAAGAAGACGAGCGAGCGCTCGCCGTCGAAGATTTCGGGGAGATACCTCTGGACGAGGAGGTCACCGTCGGCACGAGCCTCGACGAACCGCTCTCGGGCGTCGTCGAGACCCTCACCCGAGACGCGCCAGACGCCCGCAGAACTGGTTCCGATGGCAGGTTTGACCACGGCTTCCGCCCAGTCGCGACGGGCCAGTATCGACGTCAGGTCTCGGTCGCTCGCTGCCGGAATCGTCGCTGTAGGGACGATATCGACGCCAGCATCGGCGAGGTCACGGAGGTAGAACTTGTGCATGTTCCAGCGGACGACCGACGTGGGGTTGACGGCGGGAACGCCGGCCGAATCGAGGTGCTCCAGCCAGCGTCGGAACGCCTCCGGCTGGCGGTAGTAGTGCCAGCAGGACCGAAACAACACCGCATCGAAGACGGTAGGGTCGGCCTCGTCGTCGCTCCAGACGACTGGCTCCGCCTCCATGCCCCGTGTCGACAACTCGGCGGCGAGTGCCTCGCCGTCGTCGGTGAGGGAAGGTGCTTTCTCGCCGGTGACGATACCGATATCGAGCGGTGCCATGACTCGGGAGTCGAGCCGGCGTGACCGTAAGAATATCGTCCGGAAGTCGAATGCAGTAGTCGGGTTACCGTGCGTTCAGACGCCGCGACCCTGCAGTTTCTCCTCTTCGGGCATCGTCTCGTTGGCTTGACCCTTCATGCCCTTGCCGATGCCCTTAGCGATGTCCCGCAGTTTCTCGGGGTCGTCGTAGTTGTTGACGGCCTCGACGATGGCGGTGCCCATCGCGGTGGGGTCCTCGGCGCCGAAGATGCCCGAACCGACGAAGATGCCGTCACAGCCCAACTGCATCATGAGCGCGGCGTCGGCCGGGGTGGCGATGCCACCGGCGGCGAAGTTGACGACGGGTAGCCGGCCCATCTCGGCGGTTTCGTGGACCAACTCCCGTGGGGCTTCGTGGTTGCGTGCCCACTCGTCGCGCTCCTCGTAGTTCATTCCGGAGAGTTTCCGAATCGACCGCTGGATGTTGCGCTGGTGGGTGACCGCCTGGTTCACGTCGCCGGTACCGGCCTCGCCTTTGGTTCGAATCATGGCGGCGCCCTCGTCGATGCGGCGCAGCGCCTCGCCGAGGTTGCGGGCGCCACAGACGAACGGCGCAGTGAAATCACGTTTGTCGATGTGGTATCGCTCGTCGGCGGTCGTCAGGACCTCGCTCTCGTCGAGCATGTCGGCGCCCGTGGCTTCGAGAATCTGTGCCTCGGCGGTGTGGCCGATGCGGCACTTGCCCATCACGGGGATGGACACTTCGTCGATAATCTCTTCGAGGGCCGCGGGGTCGGCCATTCGGGCGACGCCGCCGCGCTTGCGGATGTCGGCGGGGACTGCCTCCAGCGACATGACGGCGACTGCGCCGGTGTCCTCGGCGATTCGGGCCTGTTCGCGGGTGACGACGTCCATGATGACGCCGCCTTTCTGCATCTTCGCGAAGCCGCGCTTGACGAGGTCCGTCCCGCGACGGAGCTCTTCGAGGTCCGTTTCGGTCATACGCCCGTGTTGGAGTCGGACCCACTTAACGCGTGTCTTTCGAGGGGTGGTGGCCGGTGCCGAGGTGTTTTTGTGCCATCGCTCGGTGGAGGCCACATGGACATCCGAGGGTTGTTCGAATCCGACGTGCCCCGCGCGGACCTCCCGCGGTACGTCGCGCCGCTGCCGGAGGCCATCGAGAACCTCGGCCTCAACCTCGCGTGGCTGGTCGTCCTCGTCAACCTCGCCGGCACCGCCTTCGGCTTCTACTACTACCGCTTCCAGTTCCAGATTACGCCCGTCGAGATGTGGCCGTTCGTCCCCGACAGTCCGGCGGCGACGCTGCTCATCGCCCTCGCGTTGGCGGCGTGGAAACTCGACCGACCCCAGGCGTGGCTGACGGCGCTTGCCTTCTTCGGCAACATCATCTTGGGCGGGTGGACGGTGTACGTCCACCTCGCCTACTGGGACGCCTTCAGCTATCTCCACCCGGCGATGCGACAGTTCCTCATCTGGAGTCACGCCGCGATGGTGGTCCAGGCGTTCCTGTTGCACCGAATCGGTGACTTCGACCCGCGAGCGGTCGGCGTCGCGACGCTGTGGTACACCGTCGACACCGTCGTCGACTACTTCGTTCCCGTTCGCGGGGACCTCCATCACACGCTGATTCCGCTGGAACGTGACGCACCCGTCTTTTTGGGTGCCGACGCCCTCGGCGTCGCGGCCGCCGGTGCGGTCGTCTTGCTCATCATCGCGGTGTATCTGTCGCTGGCGACGCGAATCGAAAAACAGCGTGCGGGCGCGGTCTGATTACTCCAAGAGGTTCTCGCCGGTCATCGCTTCGGGCTTGTCGACATCGATGAGCGAAAGCAGCGTCGGTGCGATGTCCGCGAGCGTCCCACCGTCTCTGACCTGCCGCCCGCCGTCGGTTCCGTCGGGGGCGACGTAGACGAACGGGACCGGATTCGTCGTGTGTGCGGTGTGGGGGTCCTCGGGCGTGCCCATGTCGTCGGCGTTGCCGTGGTCGGCGGTGACGAGGACGTGTCCGCCTGCGTTCCGAACCGCTTCAGCGAGTCGGTTCAGTTGTGCGTCGACGGCTTCGACGGCGGCGACGGCAGCCTCGAAGTCGCCCGTGTGGCCGACCATGTCGGGGTTGGCGTAGTTCAACACCAGCACGTCGGGGTCCTCGCGGTCGATGTAGTCGACGGCGGTGTCGGTCACCTCGCGGGCGCTCATCTCGGGTTGCTCGTCGTAGGTCGGCACATCCGGACTCGGGATGATTTCGCGGTGTTCCCCCCCGAACTCCACCTCGCGGCCGCCGTTGAGGAAGTAGGTGACGTGGGCGTACTTCTCGGATTCAGCCATCCTGAGTTGCGTGAGGCCGGCCTTCGAAACCGTCTCGCCGAGCGTCTCCTCGGGTTCCAGCGGCGGGTAGGCGACCGGCAACTCGAACGTCTCGTCGTACTCGGTCATCGTGACGAGGTGGGTGTCGGGTGGGTCGGTCTGGAAGTCCCACTCGGGGCGGATGTCGGCGAGCATCCGGACGAGTTGGCGGGCGCGGTCCGACCGGAAGTTGAAGAAGACGACCGAATCGCCGTCGGCGAGTGCGGGGCCGCCGGAAACGAGCGTCGGTTCGACGTACTCGTCGGTGTCGCCGCGCGCGTACGACTGCTCGACGGCTTCGACCACCGAATCAGCCGTGTAGGGCGCCTCCCGGTTTACGATGGCGTCGTAGGCGCGTTTCGTCCGCTCCCAGTTCTCGTCGCGGTCCATCGCGTAGTAGCGGCCGCAGACACTCGCCACGTCGCCGGTACCGGCCTCCTCGGCGACGGCTTCGAGGTCCGCGAGAAAGCCCGCGCCGCTCTTCGGGGCCGTGTCGCGGCCATCGGTGAAGGCGTGGGTGACGGCGTCGACGCCGCGTTCGCCCGCGAGTTCGACCAGTGCGTGGAGATGTGCTTGGTGGGAGTGGACGCCGCCGTCGCTGACCAGTCCCATGAAGTGGACGCGGCCGTCGTTGTCACGTGCGTGCGTGAAGGCGTCGGTGATGGTCTCGTTGTCGGCGAAGACGTCGGCGTCGATGTCGTCGGTGATGCGCGTCGAGTCCTGTTTGACCACGCGGCCGGCACCGATGTTGAGGTGGCCGACTTCGCTGTTTCCCATCTGTCCCTCCGGAAGGCCGACGCGTCGGCCGTGTGTCTCCAGCGTTCCGAAGGCGCCCGTCTCGCGGAGGCGGTCGAACGTCGGCGTGTCGGCGGCGGCGACAGCGTCGGATTCGTCACCGTCGCCGAGTCCCCAGCCGTCGAGGATGACCAGCGCTGCTCTCATTACCCGGTGGAAGCCGTCGGCGGCGTAAGGCCGTGTCGGTGTTCGTCGGTTCGCCTCTCGGAAGGGTTTTCCCGCACCCAACCGGACACCGTGGTATGGACTTGCGGGTCATCGGCGTCCTGCTGCTCGTCCCCCTGCTCGACATCATGCTACTCGTCGTCTTGGCGACGCAGTTGGGCGGGGTCGTGACGGTCGCACTCGTCGTGTTGACGGCGCTCATCGGTCTGTTGCTCGCCCGCGCAGAGGGGCGTCACACACTCCAGCGCCTCCAGCGAAAACTGGCGCAAGGCGAACCGCCGACGGACGAACTGCTCGACGCGGCTCTCCTGTTGGTCGCCGGCGTCTTGATGCTCACTCCCGGTCTCGTGACCGACCTCCTCGGGCTGCTGTTGGTGTTGCCGCCGACGCGGTACCCCATCAGGGTCTTCACCAAGCGGTACGTCGTCAAGCCGTACATTGACGCCCAGACCGGTGGCTTCGCCTCCGGCAACGTCTACATCGGCGGGTTCCCGAACGCCGACGAAGGTGGCGACCCCGGCGAGGAGTTCTTCCGTCAGGGCATGGACGAAGGCCGGCCCGGCTCGGAACCGGTCGATATCGACGAGGAGGCCTACGAGTTCACCGACCCGGACGGTCAAACTGACGACGACGGCGACGACGACGGCTCGACCGACCGCCGGGCATGACATCACCCACCGAAGGGCCGCCGAAAAGAAACGTTTAAACAACCAACCGCGCTACGATGAAATGCGCCTACCTAGGGCCAATAGCTCAGCTAGGTATGAGCGCTCGGCTGATAACCGGGAGGTCCTCGGTTCAAATCCGAGTTGGCCCACTCGGTTTCCAACCGGCCTTTGGCCGACGGAAACTGGTGGCCAAACTCCCGTAGGCGCCCAATTTCCGACGATACCACTTCTCGAAGAGCGGCAGTTCTCGTATGAGTTCGTTCGCTCACCTGTTGGCACCCGCTCACCTCGGGCGGTTTGCATAGCCGAAACCGGAGGTGCCGCACGACTCGTCACACTGTGGCCACCGTCGGTATATCCGGGAGTCGGTGACGATTCCATCCATCGACGACCCGATAGCGGCTCTCTGTCGAACTTGCGAGCGAACAGCCGTCGAGTGAGTCTAGACGTATTGACGGAGGGGGTATCATAATGGCCACGTCGCTGAAGCGTGGTTCGACCGTAGAGGCAAGTGGACGGAACCCGAGAGGCACAACCGCACATCCCCCACCCCACCGACGGTAATTCGTCGGCTCCTGTGTCTCTTCCGTCCCAACTGTTACTCAGCACTCCCGAAACGAGCGAGGATACCGGTCAGCCCTTCGAAGCGCGTTCGGGGAGCCGGAGGGTGAGAACAATGACAACGACCAGTATCGCGGCCAACAACAGGTACCCTTCGTCGAAGTATCCACGGTCGGCGATGCTGCCGAAAAGCACCGGGCCGGCAGCACCGAGCGTCGCCGACGCCGTTCGAACCGCACCGAGGCCGGTCCCCTGAATCTCGTCGGGAATCGCATCGGAGAGGAACGACTGGGTAATCGCCCCGGAGCCGAGCATCGTACTCACGAGGGCGGTGAGGGCGACGAGCGGCCACCGCCCCTCGATGAAGGGCAGAGAGGCCAACCCGACGACGGGGCCGACGAGAACGGCGACGAGGGCGCGACGCATGCCGATTCGGTCGTAGGCCGCGCCGGCCAGCGGCTTGACGACGACGCCGAAGGCGAAGAACACGCTGAACAGCACCCCGGCTACCGACGACGGCAGCCCCTTCACTTCGACCAGATACGTCGGATAGAACCCGGTGAACGACTGCCAGATGAGGATGTACAGAAAGAGGATGAACGCCACGAAAAGCAAGTTCGACCGGCGTAATTCGGCGATAACGTAGCGTGCGCTGTCGGCCGAGAGCGAATCGACCGCACTGGCCGTCGGCGTTTGTGCCGGCAGGACTACCCAGAGGACGGCCCCGACTGCCAAGAGCAGTGGAATGATGAATCCCAGGCCGAGTTGCCACGCGACGGCGGCGGCGAGCGCACCGGCAATCGGCGGCAGCACCGTCTGGCCGAGGTCGCCGGTGGCCATCGTCACCCCGAGTGCGCTCCCGATTCGGCCGGGATAGATGTCGGAGAGTATCGTGATGCGCGCGATGGGGTACAGCGACTGGCCGAGACCCACGAGCGCCGTCGCGGCGAATAAGACGAGGGGCGTCTGTGCCGTCACGACGGCTACGAGTGCCAGGGCGACGACGACCGTCCCCGCTGTCATGACCGCCCGTTCGCTGTATCGGTCGGCGAGGACGCCGCCTGGGAGTTGGCCGAGCGCCGACCCGAGCCACAGAACGGTCACGAGCAGGCCCGCGACCGTGAGGCTGAGGTCGAACGACTCCCGGAGGTACGGCAACAGCACGGGATACACCATTCGAGTGCCGAGCAGTACCCCCCAACCACCCGCAATCGTGACGAGGAGCGGCCCCTTGCCGTCGCCCCACAGCTCCCCCGCCTCGTCGCCGATAGATTCGAGAAACCCCATTTCGAGCGTCAGTACTGAATCGTTCGACAGCGGACGAATAACTGTTTATAACTCAGGGGACAGCGCGGGGACGACGTGGCGTCAGTGAGATTCCGGAAGCCGGCCGAACTCAAATGTCGGACGCTTCGACAGTGATGTCGGCGACCGAACCGAGCGGTTCTCCCTCGGCGTCACCCGCGAAGCCGCCGACATGTAGTTTCGGCCGGGGGAATTTCCGGGAAGCGGACGCAGACGTCCGGAGTTCGAGCCGGTCCGGGGACGTGCGGTCCTTGAGGCGAATCCGGACGCGAACGACACCGGTTTCGCTCTCTCCCGGAGCGTCGTACTCCGACCGGGTGACGACACCACGGTACTGCTCGGCTTCGGTTTCGACGGTGACGGTATCGCCTTCCTCAATGTCGTGTATGGCGTCGATAAGTTCTGTGACGGACCGCATTTGAAGTGGAGATGCTTCGGTGTGAGCCCATATATCGTCTTTGGCGTCGATGGACGACGAACCGACACTTCTTTAGGCCAGCCTAAAACATAGCCAGTAAGCGAAAGATGAATCAAGACATCTGCGTCGTCGTTCCGACGATTCGGGAGTACGAATGCATGCGGGCGTACTTCGACAACGCTCGCCGCCACGACTTCGACCTCTCGCGGTTGCACGTCGTCCTCGTCACCGAAGACTTCTGTGACACCGACGAGATGGAGGCAATGCTCGAAGACGAAGGCGTCTGCGGGGAGGTGTTCGACGGGTCGCGCCGACAGGAGTGGTACGAGGCAAACGACATCGCGGAGTACAGCCACGTCGTTCCGGCGGCCAGCCACGCCGAGACGAGTTTCGGCCTGCTGTACATGTGGGCCAACGAGCGCTTCGAGTACGGCTTCTTCATCGACGACGACACTCTGCCCCACGAGGAAGACGACTTCTTCGGACGACACATGGAGAACCTCGCGTTCGAGGGCGAAATCGAGTCGGTGTCCTCCGACGAACAGTGGGTCAACGTGCTGTACCAAAACGCCGACGAGCACGGCCTGTATCCACGGGGCTACCCCTACGCGGCGATGGACGAGACCGTCGAGACGGACACCGAGGTCGTCGACGACGTGGTCGCCTCACAGGGACTGTGGACGAACGTGCCGGACCTCGACGCCGTCCGCATTCTGATGGACGGCGACCTGCAGGGACAGGCCCAAACCCGAACGACTCGGGGCGACTTCGAGGGCGATTTCGTCGCCAGCGAGGGCGATTACCTCACCGTCTGTTCGATGAACCTCGCGTTCAAGCGAGAGGTCATCCCCGCGTTCTATCAACTGCCGATGGACGAAAACGAGTGGGACGTGGGCCGGTTCGACGACATCTGGAGCGGCGTGTTCCTCAAACGCGCCTGCGACGTGTTGGGCAAGCAGATTTACAACGGCTACCCGCTGTGTGAACACAACAAGGCGCCGCGGTCGACGTTCGACGACCTCACCAACGAGGTCGCCGGCCTGGAGTTGAACGAACACCTCTGGGAAATCATCGACGACGCCGGCAGCGAGGCGGACAGCTACGCGGGCGTGTTCGAGGCGATGGCCGAGGAACTCCACGACGGGGACTACTCGGAGTACAACAACGGTGCGTTCTTCAACCACGTCGGCGAGTACATGCACGATTGGCTCGACTGTCTGGACAGCCTCGAATCGCTGCAGCGCGTCCCGGCGGCCGCGGACGACTGAACCGACGACTATAAGTTAATTTAGGCAAGCCTAAAACACATGGATTCACCGAAATCGTTTTTCGACGGAACCGACCGACGGACGTTCCTCGCGGGGGCGGCGGCTGCGGGAACCGTCGGATTGGCGGGTTGTTCGGACATCCTCGGCAACGGCGAGGGGAACGGCAACGGCAACGGCGACAGCCCCATCGGACAGATCGGCTCCGGCCGTGAAGGGCGCGGCACCCCCGGCGGCACCCCGATGGCGGAGATGCCCGACCTCGAAGGCGAGTTGACGCTGTACTCCGGTCGCGGGGAGTTCCTCGTCGGCGACCTCATCAGCTACATCGAGGACATCTACGACGATTTCTCGCTGACGGTACGCTACGCCGGTTCAACGGACCTCGTCAACCAGATAATCAACGAGGGCCAGGGGACCCCGGCAGACGTGTTCTACTCTGTCAACGCCGGCTCTCTCGGCGCGCTCACCGACGCGGACCGCACGCAGGCGCTTCCGGACGAAGTGCTGAACATGGTCCGCGAGGAGTTCCGGACCGACCAGTGGGTCGGCACCTCCGGCCGCGCACGGAGCATCCCCTACAACACCGAGGCGTACTCGGCCTCCGAGTTACCGAACGACATCATGGCCTATCCCGACTTCGAGGGTGACCTCGGGTGGGCGCCGTCCTACGGTTCCTGTCAGGCGTTCGTGACGGCCATGCGCATCATCGAGGGCGAGGACGCGACCCGGCAGTGGCTCGAAGGCGTCGTCGAATCGGGCATCACCTCCTACCCCGACGAGTTCGTCACGTGCCAGGCCATCGCCGACGGCGAAATCGACGCCGCGTTCACGAACCACTACTACATCCAGCGCGTCCTCGACGGGACCCCCGACGCACCCATCGCGACGGCGTTCACGGAGGGCGATGCCGGCGCCGTCTTCAACGTCGCGGGCGCTACTGTCACCGACGCGGCAAGCGACGCGACGCTCGCCTCGAACTTCGTCCGGCACCTGCTGTCGGCGGAGGCACAGGACTACTTCGCCCGTTCGACCTTCGAGTACCCCCTCGTCAGCGACGTCGAACCCATCGGCGAGTTGCCGACCATCGACGAACTCGACGTACCGGACATCGACCTGACGCAGTTGTCCGACCTCGAACCGACCATCGACCTCATGCGTGAGGTCGGCATCGACGTCTGACCACACGACGTATCCCCACTGATTTGTACGATTCGACGTGATTCGGCCGCTCCATGCCCTCCGCCGTCGGTTCCGTGAGACGCCCACGGAGACGCTTCTGGCGGCCGGCCTCGCCGTCCTCGTCGGCATCGTGGTGTTCGCGACCGCGGAGACGCTGTTTCCCTACCACTCCAGCAACCACGACGAGGGCGTCTATCTCCAGCAGGCGTCGTTGCTGCTCGCCGGGCAACTGGAGTTGTACGCCGGCGGCCTCGCCGACGCGTTTCACCCGTGGTTCTTCATCGAGGACGGACGCCGACTTTACCCCAAGTACACGCCGGTTCCTGCCGCGATGTACGCGGTTTCGATGGCACTGTTCGGCGAGCCGCGCGTGACGCTTGCGGTCGTCGCCGCCGCCAACGTGGCGTTGGTGTATCGTCTCGGGTCGCTGGCTTTCGACCGCCGCGTGGGTCTCGTCGCCGGCGTCGTCTACGCCGTCTCGCCGATGGCGCTTCTGACCACCTCGGTGTTCCTGCCGTACGCGCCGACGACGATGCTAAACCTCGTTTTCGCGGTGCTGTATCTCCGGGCGGTCCGGGAGCGCTCCCTCCGGAGCGCCGGTCTCGCTGGTGCCGTCGTCGGCATCGCCTTCTTCGCCCGCCCGTACACAGCGGTCCTCTTTGCGGCGCCGTTCATCGTCCACGCGGCGTGGGCGGTGCTTCGGAGCGTCCGCGAGAAGGGTGTCTGGCCCCTCTCCGACGCCGCACGCCGAAACACCCTGACCGCAGTCTTCGGCCTCCTCGGCGTCGGCCTCGCGTTGGCGTACAACGCCCGGATGACCGGGTCGCCGCTGGTCTTCCCCTACGAGGCGTTCGCGCCGATGGACGGCCCGGGATTCGGCGAGCGCCGCATCCTCGGCCACGAAGTCGACTACACGCTGGACCTCGCGCTGGAAGCCAACGGCTACGTGCTCTGGTATCTCGCGACTCGGTGGTTCACGGCGGGACTGCTCGGGACGGCCGCCGCCGCCGTCGGCATCGCGGTCGCCGCCCGGCGCTGGGTTGGCGGTCTCGACGGCGAGCGCCGCCGCGTCGGCGGGTTGCTCGCGGCCCTGTTCGTCACCGTCCCGTTGGGCAACCTCGCCTTCTGGGGCAACTACAACGTGTTGGCGACGATGGATGACCCGACCAACGGCCTGCTCTCGCAGTTCGGGCCGTTCTATCACTTCGATTTGCTTGTTCCGCTGTCGGTGTTTTCGGCGTTCGCGCTCGTCGTCGGCTGGCGACATGCTCGAAACAGCGTCACCGCCGAACGACTCTCGGCTGCCGCCTCGCCGCGGGCCGTCCGCGCCGTGGGCGTCGTCGCACTCGCGACGGTGCTCCTCGTCGGCGGCGTCGCCAACGCCGCCGTCCTCACGCCGCCCGTCGAGCGCAACGCGGGCCACACCGAGAAATTCGACACCGCTTACGAGCCAATCGATTCGGCCGACTTCGAAGACGCCGTCGTGTTCATCCCGGCGCCGTACGGCGACTGGCAGAATCATCCCTTCCAGTACCTCCGGAACGACCCCGGCTTCGACGGCCCCGTCGTCTACGCCTTAGACCGCGACCCCGCCGGCGACTTCGCCGTGATGGACGCCTACCCGAACCGGACGCAGTACCGCTACACCTACCGCGGGGCGTGGACGGCCGACCCCGACCGCCACGTCACGCCGAAACTCGACGAACTCGACGTTCGGGAGGGCCAGCGCCTCACCGGTGAGACGACAGTGGGCATCCCCGCCCGCGTCGACCGGGCGACCGTCAGGCTGTTCAGCGTCTCCGGTGGCCACGTCGAATACGACGCCGGCAACGTCGGTGGCGTCGGGAACGACTACACCGCCGAGTGGCGCCTCGACGGCGACGAAGCGAGCCTCACCGGCGCCAACGGCACCGTCTCCGTCGCCGACACGGACGAACTCATCCTGCTCGTTCGGCTCGTCCAGCCGGACGGCGGCACGCTGACCTACCGACAGGAGATGACGGTACGGACGACCGGTGACACCGTCGAGGTCGTCTGGCCCCCCGAGCGAACCGTCTGTCGGCTGGTCGACTACTGTGACCGGGAGGGTACGTACCTCCCCGACCATCCGGAAGAACACTTCGCCGGCGTGTCCTTCGAAACTGACGTAGAAGCGTCGTCGTGAGTTACCGGAACCGCTCTTCGAGACACACCTTCACGATGGATTTCGCGATGGCGGCCCCGCCCTCGATGGGGTCGAGTTTCGTCTCGCCGGCACGTTCGGCGTACTCGATGGGCTGCTCCTGTATGTCGTAGCCGCGCATCAACGGGCGGATGAGCAACTCAGCCGATAGACCGGTGTTTTCGGTCCACTCGATGTCTTCGACCACATCGCGACGGTAGGCGCGCATCCCGGTCGTGGTGTCGTGGACGCGTTCGTTCATCAGGACGCTGGCGACGGCGGCGAAGGCGTGGTTACCGAAGCGGTTGAACGCCGGCATCGCGTCGGCGCCGTGATACAGGCGGTCCCCCGAGACCACGTCGTAGCCCTCGTTGATGGCTTCGAGGAACTCCGGCAGTTGCTCCATCGGGTAGGTGTCGTCGCAGTCGGTCGTGACGACGATGGGACGGTCGGGGGCGAGAATCGCCTCTCGGACGGCGACGCCGTACCCCTGTGGCTCCTGTTCGATGACGCGAGCGCCGTGTTCGCGAGCGATTTCCGGCGTGCGGTCGTCGGAGCCGTCGACGCAGACGACCTCCGCCTGCCCGTCGGTGACGCGCTCGATATCCTCGAGAACGGTCGCGATGGCGGCTTCCTCGTTGTAGGTACCCATCACGACGCTGAGGTCCTCGAAAGTGTAGTCGTCCGCCGTGTCGTCGTCCGTTGTCTCCGCATCGTCGGCGGATTCGGAGCCGTTAGAGTGCTGTAACTGACTCATTGTCCTGTCGTCTCTCTCCCATCGACTTAGGCTTTTAGGTTTGCCTAAAACAAAGTTAGAATGACGCGTCGATGGCTTCAGCAGCCCGAATCGCGAGTGCAGCGATGGTGAGCGTGGGGTTCATCGCACCGCCGGTGGGGAAGACGCTGCTGCCGGCCAGCCAGCAGTTCTCGAGGTCGTGGGTGCGGAGTTGGGGCGTCACGACGCTGTCGTCGGGGTCGGTCCCCATCCGGGTCGTCCCCATGTGGTGATACGCCGGGCCGGTGTTTTCGGGGCCGACCTGCCACGTAATCTCCGCGCCCAACTCCTCCAGAATCGCCCGCTGTTTCTCGTTTGCTCGCTCGATAGTTCGGCGCGTGCGGTCGTCGAGCGACCAGTGTATCTCGGGGACGGGGTTGCCGTGGTCGTCGGTACGGCTCTCGTCGATCGTGACGTAGTTGTCCTCGCTGGGTAGCTGTTCGACGAGTGCGCCTATCCCGACGTGGTCGCCGTAGTTCGCCCGGAGGCGGTCGAGTAATTCGTCGCCCCAGTCGTCGCCGGTCAGCGCCATCTCCACCGGCGAAGGGCCGGCGTAGTTGAAGAACTCCAGTTTGAACGGGCCGACCGTCTCGTCGGCGTCGTCGTAGAACTGGTGGCTCTCGCTGGTGAGAAAGCCGACGTGGTTCTGTCGAGTCGGTTCGCCGAGTCGGCCGCCCATCCCGGCGAAGAGGTGGTCCATGAAGCACTTGCCGACGAGGCCGCTGGAGTTGGCGAGGCCGTCAGGGTAGTGTTCTGACTCGGACAGCAACAGCAGCCGTGGCGTCTCGACGCCACCACAGGCGACGACGAAGGCGTCGGCCTCCTGTCTGTGTGCCTCGCCATCCGGCGTCGCGTAGACGGCCGCCTCGACCGAGTCGGGGCCGTGTTCGAGCCGCTGGACGGGCGCGCGGTCGATGACCGTCGCTCCCCGTCGCTTGGCGGCTTCGGCGTGAACCGTCGCGTCGTACTTCGCACCGGAGGGACACACCGGCTGGCAGGTGCCGTAGCCGACACACGCGCTGCGGCCGTTCCGGGACTCGGAGTTGCGTGCGTTCGGCACCGAGTGCATCGCGATTTCGAGTTCCTCACAGGCCTCGGCGAACAGGCTGTCGCTGTAGGAGGGTGGGAACGCCGCCATCGGATGTGGCTCCTCCCGCGGCGGCGCGAAGGGGTTGTCCGAGGCCCCCGAGACGCCCAACTCCCGTTCGGCCTCGGCGTACTGCGGTCGGAGGTCGGCGTAGTCGATTGGCCAGTCGACGCCCACGCCGCGCTCGCTACGGGAGTTGAAATCGTCCTCGTGGAGCCGCATCACCATTCCCTGCCAGTGCAGCGTCGACCCGCCGATGCCCTTCACGCGGGCGTGATTCAGCGGATACCCCTTTTCGCCGCTTGAGGTGTAGGCGTCCCGTTCGGCGTCGCCGTCCCACACGTCCGGCCGGGAGAAGGCAGGTCGTATCGCCCGCTCCTGTCTTCGAATGCGGTCGTCGGGGTCGAACCGCGGGCCGGCGTCGAGGACGACCACCTCGTGGCCCGACGCGGCGAGGCGGTCGGCGACGATGGTGCCGGCCGGTCCGGCGCCGACGACACACACGTCTGCTCCCGCGACGGGGCGTCGAGTCACGACGGCGGCCCCCGCTGGTAGGTGTCGGTGCCACCCGGATGTCCCTGGGGGTTCTCGATGCCGACCAACTCCCCACCGGTCGGGGAGGTGTACAGCGCCATGAGGAGTTCGTTGACGACGAAGTACCGGACCCGTTCGGCGGTCGTTCCGTCGGGCACCTCGTCGGCGACATCGGCACCGGCCTCCCGGAGCAGTTCCTCGCGGTCCGACGGAGATAGTTCGGCGATAGCGGTGTCGTGCCAAGCGACGGCCAACTCGTTTAGGTCGGTCACCGTCGCTCGCAACGCTTCGCCGTGGCCCTCGCGTTCGAGTCGGTCGGTCACGAACGTCTCGACGAACGGCTCGACACCGGAGACCGCCGAGGGGTAGAGAACCTCGGCAAGCCCGACCATCGCCGAGACGACCGCATCGTCGTCGAGTCGGTCGGGACCCCGCTCTCCCTCGTCGGCCTCTCGGGTGGCCCTGAGACCGACTGCGGCAGCGCCGCCCGAGCCGAGGGCTGCCAACGCGATGGTGGCGTCGCGCCGCGTCAGTTCCATGGGTTTGAATTAGGCTGACCTAAAATATATCCGTTGGAATGGGTTCGCTCAAGTACGTCGGGACACGAACGGTCGGACAATGAGGGATATCGCGGGACTTCGGGAACGCTACGCCGGGGAGTTCCCGCTCGGGTTGGCGCTTCTCTGTGGGTTTATCGCCGTGGTGCTCGTGTTCCCGATGTCGTGGCTGTTCATCGAGGCGGTGACCGTCGACACCCAACGCGCCACCGATCTCCTGTTCCGGTGGGGGACCGCCGAAATCATTCTCAACAGTTTGCTTCTGATGGCCGGCGTCACCGGACTGTCCGTGCTCATCGGCGTTCCACTGGCGTATCTCACCGTCCGCACCGACCTGCCGTTCCGGCGTTTCTGGACCATCGTCGTCGCCCTGCCGCTGGTCGTGCCGAGTTACGTCGGCGCCTTCACCTTCGTTTCGGCGTTCGGCCCCCGCGGGGAGTTCAGCGACCTGCTGGCGCCGCTCGGCATCGAACAGATTCCCGAAGTGTACGGCCTCGGCGGGACGATACTCGTCATCACGCTGTACACCTACCCGTACGTGTATCTGACGACGCGGGCGTCGCTTCTGTCGCTCGATACGACGCTCATCGACGCCGCCCGAACGCTCAACCAGGACCGCCTGACTGCGTTCCGTCGGGTCACGATACCGCACATCCGACCGGCCGTCGTCGCGGGGAGCCTCCTGACGGCGCTGTATGCGGTTTCGGACTTCGGGACGCCCGGCATCATGCGACTGCCGGTGTTCACCCGCCAGATATACGTCGAGTACAACGCCTTCGGCCAGGACTTCGCGGCACTGTTGTCGTTGCAGTTGCTCGCCATCGTCCTCGTCGTCCTCGTCTTGGAGCGATGGGTGCGCCCGCAAACCTCCGTCGAGGGCGGGTCGGATTCCAGCGGCGATTCGACGGTCAACCTCGGCATCTGGCGCTGGCCCGCGACGCTTCTGCCCGTCGCCGTCACCACCATCGCCCTGGCCGTTCCCATCTGGATTCTCGGTCTGTTGCTCGTCAACTCGGAGGCCGGCCGTCGGCCGTCGCTGGCCTTCGAGTGGATTTACGCGTTCAATTCCGTCGGCATCTCGCTCGTGGCGGCCATCGTCGCCGCCCTCGCCGCCCTCCCCATCGCGTACTTCGCGGCGCAACACGACTCCCGTCTCGCGGCCCTGTTCGAGCGCGTGACGTACCTCGGATTCGCCGTCCCCGGCATCGTTCTCGCGCTCGCGTTGGTGTACTTCGGCGCAGGTTACGACGCCCTCGACATCCCCTACTCCCCCGGACTGTATCAGACGATTCCCCTCCTCGTGTTCGCCTACGTCATCCGGTTCATGCCGCAGGCCGTCGGTTCGATTCGCACGACGACCCTGCAGGTCGACTCGACGCTCGTCGAGGCCGCCCGCACCCTCGGTGAATCACCGTTCGGTGCGTTCCGACGAACCACCCTCCCGCTCATCGCGCCCGGCGTGGTCGCGGGGGCCGCACTCGTCTTCCTCACGACGATGAAGGAGTTGCCCGTGACGCTCATCCTCCGACCGACCGGCTTCGAGACCATCGTCACCCAGATTTGGCGCGCCCAAGAGGCCGCCTACTACCAGTACGCCGTCGTCCCCGCGTTCCTCCTGCTCGCCGTTTCGGGGCTGTCGATGGTCGTGTTGCTGTTACAGGAGGAGCGACTGTGACGACACTCGACCTCCGTGTCGTCGCCGTCGACGACGCCGACGCCATCGCGTCGATTTATCGCCACTACGTCGAGGAAACCGCCATCACCTTCGAGGAGGTGCCTCCCGACGCCGAGGAAATCGAGCGCCGCATCGCCGACACCGTCGAGACGTATCCGTGGTTCGTCGCCGAAGCCGACGGGTCGGTCGTCGGCTATGCCTACGCGGGGGACCTGCGGAAGCGCTCGGCCTACCGGTGGGTGACCGAACTCTCGGTGTACGTCCAGCGGTCGGCCCGCAGTGTGGGAGTCGGGTCAGCGCTGTACGAGGCACTGTTGGAGACGCTCAGCGAACAGGGGTTTGCCAGCGCCTACGGTGTCGTCACGCTGCCGAACCCCGAAAGCGTCGGCTTCCACGAAGCCTTCGGCTTCGAGCGTGCCGCGTTGCTGCCCGAAGCCGGATACAAACACGGCGAGTGGCACGACGTGGCGTGGTTCGAGCGCGGCCTCGCCGACCGAAGCGACGACCCGGCCGACCCGACGCCGTTTTCGGAGTGTCGAGACGCCGCGTGGCTCGAAGCCATCCTCGACGCCGCGGCCGCCGGGAAGCGATAGCCGAACGGTAGCGTTTTGCCGATGGGGTTGGTACTCCCGAGCAATGATACAACGGCTGGCGAGACAGCTAGGAAAGGAGGAGCGCGACCTCCGGGTGTTGGAGGCCGTCATCGAACACCAGCCGATCGGTATCACCCGCGTCGCCACGGAGACGGGCATCGACGAGCACAAAGCGCGGTACTCCCTCCGGATGCTGGAGGAGGACGGCCTCGTCGAGCCGACGCCGGATGGCGCGGTTACCGCCGAGGGGTTCGAAACGTACGCCACCGAGATAAACGAGGGGTTGGACGGCCTCATCGAACGGATGCAGTCGCTGAAAGAAATCGACCTGTAGTCACGAACCGGAACACTCGAATCCGTTGGAACCCAACCTCGCGCATGAACAACCCGCTCGAAGGCAAAGACGTTCCGGGGTGGGCCCTCGGCATCTTCCTGTTGGCGTCGACCGTCGCCGTCGCCGGGGTCACCGACTACGTGTTGACCAACTCCGGCTACCGGAACCTCGGAATCTTCGTCTGGGCGGTGTGTTACACGGGCGTGTTGATCATCGTCTGGGTGCTGTGGCTCAGCGACATCGAGTTGACCGGTCCCGCCGAGGGGTAACGGAACCATTAAGAACGAAACACCGCGATATTCACCAAAGATGTTCGAGATGCCGCTGCAACTGGTCGACGACTTCCTGCGGCAGTACCACGTCGGGCACGCACTCCTCGTCGGGTTCGTCCTCGCGGTCGTCGGCGGGTTCGCCATCAATCGGTCGGTGAAAGTCCTCGGAATTCAACTGTCGCTGTTCGGACTCCTGTTCATCATCACCCCAACGTCGACGATGACGACGCCGTTCCTCTTCCTCGGCATCGGGTTGGCCGTCATCGGCCCCGTCGTCGCCATCTCAGCGAACGACTGACGCGACCGCCCCTACAGTTCCTTCTCGATGACGTACCCCCACCGCTCGTAGCCGCGGCGCTGGTAGTAGTCGTGGGTGTCGGTCTTCGATTCGGGCGAGGCCAACGCGAGGAACGCACAGTCCTCCGCGTCCGCCCACGACTCGACGAAGCGGAGCAACTCGGTGCCGTAGCCCTCGCCGCGGTGTGGTTCGTCGACGACGAGGTCGTAGAGCCACGCATGACGGGCATGATGGAGAACGCCCGCAACGAGGACACCCGCGACGGCGACTAACTCACCGTCGACGAACCCGCCGAAACAGCGGTAGTCGTCCTCGCCGGTCCATGCGAGTACGTCCGCGGGCGACTCGTCGGTCCACAACTGTCGGAGAATCGGAATCGCTTCGCGGCGTTCCGTCTCGTCGGTTAACTCCCGAACGTCCATATCCGGGCGTCGTGAGTCGGCGTCAAGAAATTGATTGTGCCGTGGTGCCGAGGCTCACGACTCGGTGACGATGTCGTCGTAGCGCGCGCCGGTCTGTTTCAGCGTCTCGGTGGAGTACAGGCGCTCGTGTTCGACGGGGAGGTACTCGTCGGCGAGTTCGTCGATTTTCGCATCGACGGCCTCGGGGTCGCGGCCGTGAATCATCGTAAAGAGGTTGTAGGGCCACCCCTGCTCGGGGCGGCGGGGGCGGTGATAACACAGCGTCACGTAGGGCAACTCGCCGACGGTCTCTCCGCGGGCGTCGAGTTCCTCGTCGGGGACGTTCCAGACGACCATGCAGTTGGCGTCGAAGCCGGTGACGACGTGGTTGACGACACAGCCGATGCGCTTGATGCAGCCGTCCGCGCGAAGCGCTTCGATGGCGTCGAGAACGTCTTCGACTGGCGCGTCGACGGCGTCGGCCACGTCTTCGTAGGGCGTCATCGACAGCGGGAAGCCGTCCTGTATCTCCAGCAGTAACGCCTTATCGAGGTCCGAGAGGTCCGCCGCGGCCGTCTCCGAGATTCGCGTCGCCGTCACCTCGGTCCGTTCGACCGACTCCCGGGCGAACCGGTCCGAATTGACGACCGGGAACTCCAGGTCGATGTAGAAATCCGTCAACATCGGGAGGTTCAGTACCTCACAGCCAGTGCGTTCCTCGATGTCTTCGAGGATTTCGTCGCGGCGGTCGAGCGAACCGGCGGTGACGACGAACCACATGTTCCACTCGTGGTCGCGGCGGTAGTTGTGGTTGACCTGCCGGTAGCCGTTGATGATGTCGGCGATGTCGTCGAAGCGCTCCTCTGGTGCGCGAACCGCCGCCAGCGTCGACGCGCCGATAACGGGCGGGTTCAACACCGCTCCGAAGCGCCGGAAGACGCCTGCTTCGCGGAGTCGCCGCACGCGTTCGAGCGCTTCATCCTCTTCGATGCCGAGTTCCGTCCCGACGCGACGGAACGGTCGCCGCTCAACGGGGAAGTCCGACTGATAGCCGTCGATGAGGGCTTCGTCGACCGCATCGAGGTCCGAACGCCAGTCCGCGTCGTCGGCCGCCGACGTGCTCATTGCCGGTGGTACGGCAGGTGGGGATTAGGGTCCGTCGGTTCCGGCGGGCCGTTCCGTGACAGGCGACAACCGTGGACGTTTTTGTGCCCCTGCCCCAATCTTCGGTATGGCCCAAGCGACCGAGAAATACGGCGAGTGGCCCCTCAAGCGTCTGATGACCGAAGTCGTCGGCTCCGGACACAAGTCCGCCGACGACATGACGCGCGAGCAGGCCGCCGAGGCGTTCCGTCGCATCCTCGATTTCGAACCGGACGACACGACACTGGGTGCCTTCTGGCTGGCGAACCGCTGGAAGCGCAACACGCCCGAGGAGCTGGCCGCCTACATCGACGTGATGGCGGAGGGAACCGAGACGTACGCGCCGCAGTGTGACCCCGTCGACTGCGGAGCGAACTACGACGGCAAGGGCCGGAGCGCCATCTTCGGCGTCGCCGCCGGCCTCGTCGCCGCGGCCGCGGGCACGCCCGTCGTCGTCCACTCCGGGGACCGCGTCCCGACGCAGAAACAGGACGCCTACAAGCACGTCCTCGACGAGTTGGGCGTCCGCACCGACCTCACGCCCGAGGAGTCGGCCGAGATGACCGACGAGGTCGGCTTCGGCTTCTACTACCAGCCGAACTTCGCACCCGAGATTACCGCCCTCGAAGAGCGTCGCGATATGATGGGCGTCCGCACCTTCGTCAACACCATCGAGACGCTGGCGAATCCCGCCGAGGCGTCGACGCACCTCGGGTCGTTCTATCACCTGCCCTACGCCAAGCGCATCATCGACACCTTCCAGGAAAGCGAAACCGCACCCGTCGACCGCGTCGTCATGTTCCAGGGGATGGAAGGCTACGACGACGTGCGACCGGGGTCGACGAAAGTCGCCGTCTGGAACGAAGGTGAGGAGATGGACGACTTCGACATCGAGACGCCGGAGTACGGCATGGACTTCGAGGAGGAGGACCTCGGCGTCGACGACGTGGCCGCCGACTCCGCGACGATTACCGAAGAAGTGCTGTCGGGGGACCGCGAGGACAACTTTGCCGACGCAATCGCCGTCAACGCCGCCCTGCGCATCTACGCGGGCGGCGACGCCGACGACATCCGCGGCGGCCTTGAGGCGGCCCGCGACGCACTCGAATCGGGCGCGGCGGCAGAGAAGCTCGAAGCGCTTCGGTCGTTCTGAGACGACCGACTACTGCTCGACCGTCGGGGCGTCGGGTGCCCGCCGGAGTTCGAAGCCGTCGTAGTCGTCTTCGGCAACCCGTTCACAGATGCCGCGATACATTTCGAGACCACCCGGGAATGGCGTGAAGATGCTCGGCTTGCCGGGGACGTTCTCACCGCGATACCACGACTTGGCCTCCGAGAACAGCATGTTGTCGGCCAGCATGTTGGTCTGTGAGACCCACTGCTGTTCGGATTCGGCGGTCGCTTCGATGCGGTCGTAGCCCTCGCGGTCCATGTAGGCGATGCAGTCGGTTATCCACTCGACGTGCTGTTCGATGGACATCGGCATGTTCGTCAGCACGGAGGGACTCTGTGGGCCGGTGATGGTGAAGCAGTTCGGGAAGTCATGGATGCCGAGTCCGAGATACGTGGTGGGACCGTCGGCCCACTTCTCTTCCAGTGAGCGACCGTCCCGTCCGTAGATATCCATCGCCAAGATGGCGCCGGTCATCGCGTCGAATCCCGTCGCGAAGACCAACACGTCGATGTCGTACTCGTCGGCCGTCGTCCGGACGCCGTCTGGCGTGAGTTCGGTTATCGGATTGGCGTCCACGTCGACCAGCGAGACATTATCACGGTTGTACGTCCCGTAGTAGTCGTTGTAATCCATCGGCGGCCGCTTGGAGGCGTAGGGGTGGTCCGTCGGGACGAGCTTCTCAGCGGTTTCGGGGTCGTCGACCCGTTCGCGAATCTTCTCGCGGATGAACTCCGAGATGATTTCGTTTGTTTCGGCGTTCGACAACACGTGGCCGGGTTCGAAGGCGTGCAAAAAGCGGAAACCGCCCTGTTGCCAGCGGTCCTCTAAGATGTCCCGTATCTCGTCTTCGGAGAGGCCGCGTGCGGAGTTTTCGTCGGGTTCGAACGGCATCCCCAACCGCGAGTTGCGCGCCCGCTCCCAGATGGCGTCGTAGTTGTCGCGTATCTCCTCGTACTCGTCGGCTTCCAGTGGTCGGTTCCGCGCGGGGACGGCGTAGTTCGGCGTCCGCTGGAACACCGTCAGGTGACTCGCCCGCGAGGCATTCTCGGAGATGAACTGGATGCCCGTCGACCCCGTACCGACGACGCCGACGTGCTTGCCGTCGAGGTCGACGCTGTCGTGGGGCCACCGGGCGGTGTGGTACCACTCACCGTCGAAGGTATCGAGGCCGTCGAAGTCGGGTTTGAACGGTTCGGAGAGACAGCCGACGGCGCTGATGAAAAAGCGCGTCTCGACGCTATCGCCGTCGGCCGTCTCGACGGTCCACGTCGCCGCGTCGTCGTCGTAGCTGGCCGAGGTGACCTCCGTCTCGAAGGCGATGTCCCGGCGGAGGTCGAGTTCGTCGGCGGCGAAGTTGAGATACTCGAGGATTTCGGGCTGTTCGGGGTAGCGTTCCGACCACTCCCACTCCTCGTAGAGGTCCTCGTCGAAGGAGTAACAGTAGATGTGGCTCTCGCTGTCACAGCGGGCGCCCGGATAGCGGTTCCAGTACCACGTCCCGCCGACGCCGTCGCCCTTCTCGTAGACGCGTACCGACAGTCCCAACTCTCGGAGTCGGTGTAACATGTACAGTCCCGAAAAGCCCGCCCCGACGACGACGGCGTCGAAGTCGGTCGTTTCGCTGTCGCGTTCGGTCGCGGCTTCGCGTACGTCCCCGTCAGACACTGGTAATCACTGACAGACCGTCCGGGCCAAGCGGTGTTAAATTTACTACCAGTCAAACGAGGTCGAACGACACCGTGGCTCCGAATCCGCTCAGCCTTCGTAGCCGGCGTAGTCCATCAACTGGGCGAAGAGGTCGGTGTCCATCGCCTCCTCGTAGACGATAGCGCCGACCATCCCACCTGGGTAGCTGTCACCGTTCATCGCGTGGCTGACCTTGTGGCAGTGGATGAGGTAGATGCCGGGGTCTGCGTCGGCCTCGAACTCGATTGTCTTCCGTTCTGCGGGAGCGACGTTGACGATGTCCTGTTCGTACTGGGCGGCTTCGGGCACGTCGGAGCCGTCCTTCTGGACGAGCCGGAACCGGTGGTTGTGCGTGTGAATCGGGTGGCTCATGTAGCCGTTGTTGGCGAGGTGCAGTCGGACGGTGTCACCCTGCGAGACGATGACCGGCGAGCCATCCTCGGGGTGCAGCGTCCGTGGCGCCGACCGGCCGTTGATGGTGAACACGTCCGGGGAGCGGTCACGCGGGCTGTAGGAGACGTCCTCGCCGGCTATCTGGCGGTTGAGCCGGGAGTCCCAGTCCTTCAGCGTCATGAACAGCTCCTGATCGGCCCGCTCGTAGCCCTCTGGGTCGACACGGAAGACGCCGTACATCCCCATGTCGATGTGCCGGTGGGTCTGGTAGTGGCAGTGATACAGGTGCGTTCCGGGCACGTTCGCGGGAATCTCATAGGTGTGTTTCTCGCCGGGCGCGACGGTGATGCCCGTCGTCGTCGGAACGCCGTCGTTCTCCCAGGTCTTCCGGACGCCGTGGAAGTGGAGGGTGTGGGGGTGTATCGCGTCGGTGTTGTCCAGTGTCACCTCGATGTCCTCGCCCTCGACCGTCCGGATGACGGGACCGGGGACGCTCGGCATTCGGTCGTCGGCCTGCCACGCCCAGACGGCGGGCAATTCGACGGGACCGCCCATCGAATCGCCGGGGTGGGCGGCGAGACGCGAGGTGACAGAGCGGAGCGTCACCTGATTGTTCTGTTCGTGCACGTCGACGACCTGCGGCGCACCGGCGAGCGGCAGTTGCTCACCGTCTTGGGTTCCTGCCGACTGCTGCGCCGGGCCCTGATATCCAGTCGAACAGCCCGCGAGACCCGCCACGCCGATAGTTCCAGTCGCTTTCACGAAATCTCGGCGCGAGAAATCCGTTCCGGGTGCGCCAATGTTGTCAGTCATTACAGTTCGACGTAGTAAGGCTATACGTAAAGCACGGTAGATTGATTCCCGGGGATTGAGAATCGGTTCTCCGAGGTGGGAATCCGGCGTGAGAATTGAGAATCCCCCGGAGATTCACTGCACGCGCAACGAGTAGGCAATGATGCTCAGGCCGGTGAGGATGAACAGGCCCTCAATGAGCACGCCGATGCCGATGTCCGTCCCGAGTATTTCGAACGTAAACCCCGCGATGAGGACGCCGACGCCGACGAAGGCGAATCCGACCGAGAGGAACTTCAGCGACCGGTCGCCGGTCCGGCGGTAGGCACTCCAGGCGAGATACGTCACGACGCCGCCGACGACGAGGATGAGGGTCTTTACGACTGCGATGGCGAGTTGAATTCCGGCCGTAGATTGCGTGTGAACCATTATCGAACCTCCTTGCCGACTTCCGACCACAGTTCGGCCAGCCGTTCGTCGGCGCGTCTGGCCGGCCGCTCGATTTCGATGTCGAACTCCCGGGCGTCGTCGCACTCGACGATAACCTCGGTGAAGTCGACCTCGTAGCGACCGGCGTGGCTGCCGTCCTGCCGTATTTCGGTTCCCTCCCGCAGCAGCGTCGACTCCGTCAGCCGGTCGAGTTTCCGATACAGGGTCGACCGCGGAATGTCACACCGCTCGACGAGCTCACTCGCCGTCCGAGGCTCGTCGAGTTGCCGGACGATGTTTCGACAGTCCTCGTCGTCCAGCGTCCCGACGACCATTTCGAGGTCTGGGTCGTCGGTGTCCGACAGCGGGTCCCGAACCATACTGGTGGTATTAAGCCACGACTATAAACGGTTGCGAAGACGGGGAAACACGGTTCCGGGGCGGTTATGCTCCTCGGAATCGGAGGAGTCCCATGTCACCTACTCGTCGAGCGGTTCTCGGGACGGCGACTGCGCTGCTGAGCGGCGCCCTCGCGGGCTGTGTCGGCGACGACAGCAGTCGGCAGCCTTTTGCGACGCCCGCGCCTGAATCGGGTATGAGCGACAACCCGACTGTCACCCTGGGAACCAACCACGGCGACATCACCATCGAACTGTTCGCAGAGCGTGCGCCCCGAACCGTCGAGAACTTCCTCAACCTCGCGGAACACGACCCCGCGGCCGACGACGAGCCGGCCCCCGAGACGACCACGTGGGAAGACCCCGAGACCGGCGAAATTCGCGGAGACTCCCTGTATGAAGGGACCGTCTTCCACCGCATCATCGCGGACTTCATGATTCAGGGCGGCGACCCCACGGGCACCGGCCGCGGCGGCCCCGGCTACGAGTTCGACGACGAGTTCCACCCCGAACTCCGCCACGACGGCGCCGGTATCCTCTCGATGGCCAACTCCGGTCCCAACACCAACGGCAGTCAGTTCTTCATCACGCTGGACGCCCAGCCGCATCTCGACGACAAACACGCCGTCTTCGGCGAAGTCATCGACGGAATGGACGTGGTCAAAGAAATCGGCAACGTCCCGACGGGCCGCAACGACAAGCCCCACGACGACGTCGAAATCGAGTCGGTCGACATCGAACGGTAGTCGCGGCGTCCGCTATCCGAGTGTTTTAGGACGGCGATACGGTCCAGCAATGGACCCGCCACCGAATACGACCACTATCTGTCTGCGAAATCGATACCGGTGATTTCGAATCGTGCCCCACCGTCGGCGCCGTCGGTCACCTCAATGGCCCAGTCGTGGGCTTCGACGATTCCTTCGACGATACTCAACCCGAAGCCGGTTCCCTCCTCTCTCGTCGAGTAGCCGGTTTCGAAGACGTCGTCGTGGTCGTCGGCCGGGATGCCAGACCCGTCGTCCTCGACGTAAATACCGTCGTCCAGTTCGCCGAACGTCACCGTCACATCCTCGCCGCCGTGTTCCACGGCGTTGTGGATGAGGTTCTCGAACACCTGCTTGAGGCGACTCTCGTCGGCCAGCACCGTCCGGTCGGCTTCCGTGCGTAGGGTAGCGTCTGCGGTTTCGACGTTCGACCAACACCGCTCGACCAGCGACGATACCTCGACAGGTTCCCGGTCCGTCACGGCCGCGCCCTCCCGGGCCAGCGTGAGGAGGTCTTCGATTAACGCTTCCATTCGGTCGTGTGCCTTCCGGACGTGTTCGAGGTCTTCGCTATCACACTCCTCTGCAGCGAGTTCTAACCGCCCCTTGGCGACGCTGAGTGGGTTCCGGAGGTCGTGGGACAGGACGCTGGCGAACTCCTCCAGTCGGTCGTTCTGTCGTCGGAGCTCCCGCACCTGTTGTTCGTCCGTGATATCGAGATACAGCGCGTGCGTTCCGATAATTTCGCCGTCCCGGTCTCGCCGGGGTGTCGCTCGGAGAACGGTGAGTATTTCTCGTCCCTCACGAGTCACCAACGTCCGTTGTTCGCGGAGGAACTCGCCGGTCAACGCGCGCTCGTAGCCGTCGCGCTCGAGCAGTTCTCCCGTCGACGTTTCGGTGTAGTGGTCGGACAGCGGCGTCCCGCGGAGTTCCTCACGGGAGTATCCGAGCCGTTCTGCGAACGCCCGGTTGCAGTCCTCGATAATCGGCTCTCCATCGACGGCTCTCGTGAACACCACCATCACCGGGGCCTCCTCGAAGAGCGTCCGATACTGGTCGGTGTACTCCTGCTGGAGTTCGATTCGATGGAGGGCGTGGGCTATCGTTCCGCCGACGCTCGAGAGCAACTGCCGTTCGCGTTCGTCGAACGCGAACGTGCGGTCTGCATAGACGTTCAAAACTCCGTACATCGTTCCCTCGTGGACGAGCGGGACGGCGGCACTGGACCGGTATCCACGTTCGAGGGCTGCCTCCCGCCACGGCTCGTATGCGGGGTCGCCGGGGATGTTCTGCATCACCGCAATCTCGCCGGTTTGGACCGCCTGTCCGGTGGGGCCACGCCCCGTTGGACTCCGGTCGGTAGTTATCTTGACCGCTTCGAGATAATCGGCCTCGATGCCGGCGGAACTCCGTGGCACGACGGTTCGGGATTCGGGGTCGTACTCGCCTATCCAGGCGAACTGATACGGCTCCGCATCGCTGAGAATCTCACAGACGTTGTCGTCGACCTCGCTTCGGGTCGTCGCACGGACGAGAACGCCGTCGATGTTCCGAACGACCGTATTGACTCGTTGTACTGCCTCTGCTTGCTGGTTTGCCCGGTAGCTTTCGACCGCGTTTCGGACTCGATTCGACAGCAGCGTGTACTGGTCGGTGCCGGTGTCCTTCTGGAGGTAATCGGTCACCCCGGCGCGAATCGCCTCACTTGCGACCTCCTCGGAGCCTTTCCCCGTGTACAGAACGAACGGGAGGTTCGAGTACTCCTCGCGAACCGTCCTGAGGAAGTCGATACCGTTCTGTCCGGGCATGTCGTAGTCCGAGATGATACAATCGAACTCCCCGTCCTCGAGCCGTTCCAATCCCTCCGCCGCGTTGGCTGCCGTTTGGACATCGAATCGGTCGTCTTCCTTCTGGAGAAATCGTGAAACGAGTTCCGTGAGACGGGTATCGTCATCGACGTGCAGGATGTGAATCGTATCACCCGTCTTGTGCATACGTAGTCTACTCGTTGCCAGTATTTCAATGTCAGCCGATACTTCGCCCTCGAAACGGGCGACAGCGGCCCTCTTCAGAGCCCACCGACCTGCCGGTCGAGGAAGTCCACGAGCAGTCCGAACATCCGCTCTTTCGGGCCGATACCGGGTGACACGTGGCCCGCATCGACGAGTTCGTGGTGCGCGAAATCGTCGCCTTCATCCTCGGCGTCGGCGAAGCCCTCCGGTGAGAAGGGACCGTGGTCGGCATCGATGACGGTGTTCTCGGCCGTGCCGAAGCCGGCGACACCCTCCAGAACATCGAGTTCCCGGGCCGCACCGTTTTCTCGGTCCGCTTACCTCCGTAGTCCGCCGACATCCGCGATAGCGCTTGCGATGGCTTCGGGTTCTCGCTCCTCGATGAAGTGCCCGCGGTCGGGATACGCGTCGACGTTCCCTTCGAGTTGCGGTAAGGCGTCGACCCACTGGTCGACGACCGCCGGTTTCGCGGTCGGGTCCCAGCGACCGATGACCATTCGGGCATCGACCTCCTCTCCCCAGGCCTCACCGATGCGCTCGTGGATGAACTCGTAGAACGGTCGCGTGTTGCGCGTCCCCAACTCGGGGTCCTCGAACGTGTTGCCGTGTCCCCAGTGGCGGGTCTGACGGACGAGACGCTTCGAGGAGCGGACGTTTCCCCGATGTTCGAACTGTTCGAAGAAGACGCGGCGGGCCTCCGCCGGTTCGGGGAAGTCCCCCAGTTGGGTCCGCGCGGTGTGAAGGAGTTGGCCACCGAGCAGTCGGGGCGGGCCAGTCGGCGTCCGGAAAATCGCATAGGAAGCCAGCGAGCCCCACAGCGAGTCTGGAACCAAAAGGGGTTGCCGGTACCAGTTGAGATACGGCATCGGATAGTCGTCGAACGTTCGACCGACGAACGGCAACGGGAACACCGTCGAGTTGGTCACGACGAGGTTCGAAACCCGGTCCGGTTCTCGGAGGAATGCGCCGATGCCGATGGGACCGCCCCAGTCGTGGACGACGAGTGTCACGTCATCGAGGTCGAGGAATTCGAGGAGTTCCGCCAAGTTGTCGGCGTGGTCCTGACATACCATCTCATAGTCGGCCGTATCGGAAAGTCCGAACCCGACGTGGTCGGGGGCGACCAGTCGATACGGTACATCCGCCGTTCGGTCGAGTTCGGCAATCGTCCGCCGCCACGTATAGGAGTTCTCGGGGTTGCCGTGAACGAAAACGACCGTGTGTTCGGGACGCTCACCGCCGTGGACCTCGTCACGGAAGAACAGTCGCTTGCCCGCATCGCGTCCCGTTTCGAGACGGAGCCAACGCTTCTCGCGAGCGTAGTCGTCAGGAACGGTTTCGACCGGCGTATCACCCGGTGTCGTCGAAACACGGTCGGTCATACGTCCTAACCCGGCGGCCGGACGGAAGGCGTTTGGCCCGTGGTGACGAGGCGGTATTTTGCGAATCGGAACCGTCGAATTTGATGGCCGGGCGTTGGGCGGAAGCGGACACCGGAACCGCTGAGGCCTTGTTAAACCCACCTCGTCTTGACCGGCACAAGGTATAGGTTGCAGTCGCAGGTGTAGTGGGTATGACGACGGTATTCCTCACTGGCTTCCCCGGGTTCCTCGGGAGCGCACTCGTCGAACGACTGCTTGACCGGCACGACGCCGAGACGACCGTCACCTGTCTCATTCAGTCGAAGTACCGCTCGCAGGCCGAAACGAAAGCCGAAGAAATCGAGGCCGAACACGACGCCGAGGGGCGCATCGAGTTGGTCGAGGGCGACATCACGGACGCCGACCTCGGGTTGGGCGAGGCCTACGACGACCTCCAGGCCGACAGCGTCGAGGTGTATCACCTCGCGGCCATCTACGACTTAACGATGGACCGCGAACCCGGCCGGCTGGTCAACATCGAGGGGACGCGGCACGTCCTCGATTTCGCCGAAGGTGGGAACGTCGACCGCCTGCACTACGTCAGTTCCGTCGTCGTCTCGGGCACCTACGAAGGGCGGTTCACCGAGGACATGCTACAAGAGGGCCAGCAGTTCTGTAACTACTACGAGACGACAAAACACATGGCCGAGGTGCTCGTCCAACAGCGGATGGACGAGGTTCCGACGACCATCTATCGGCCGGCGGTCGCCGTCGGCGACAGCGAAACCGGCGAGACACAGAAGTACGACGGCCCCTACGCCTTCGTCGAGATGCTGCTCGACCAAGGCGACAACGCCGTGATTCCGGCGCCCCGCGGGGCCGGCAACGCCGAATTCAACATCGTTCCCCGCGACTACATCATCGATGCCATCGGCTACCTCAGCGGCATCGAGGAATCCGAGGGGAAGGTGTATCATCTCGCGGACCCCGACCCGCCGACGACGACCGAACTCATCAAGACCTTCGGCGACGCCGCCGGCAAGAGTCGAACCATCGTCGTCCCGTATCCGAAGGGCATCGTCGAGGGACTCCTCGCGTCGTTATCGCCCGACAGCGACCTACTCAAAAGCGGCGGGCTGGAGTATCAGACGTGGGGGGCGAGCTTCGATTGTACCAACGCCGTCGAGGACCTCGAAGGGTCGGGTATCGAGTGCCCCTCGTTCGAATCCTACGCCGAGAACCTCGTCGAGTTCGTCCGCGAGAACCCAGATATCGACGAGGGGGCGATGAACTAGTCGACCCGAACCGCGTACTGCAACACCGCAAGCGCCGACCGCCCGTCTCTGAGGTCGCCGGTGACGGCCCGCTCTTGCAGTTCCGGGAAGGTCGTAGTCGTCACGCGAATCGACTCGTTGTCGTCGAGGTCCTGTTCGGCGGTCGGGGTACACCCGCGGGCGACGACGTAGTGAAACACCGAATCGAACAGGCCGTTGGCCGGTTCGTACGTCGCCAGCCGCTCGATGGCGTCGGCCTCGTAGCCAGTCTCCTCCTGCAGTTCGCGGTGGGCCGCCGCCAGGAGGTCGGTGTCGTCGTCTTCAAGGCCGCCTGCTGGCAGGCCGTAGTTGCTGCGTTTGACGGCCTGTCGCCACTCCTCGATGACGACCACGTCGCCGTCGTCGGTGAACGGCAACACGACGACCGACGGCGGTTCCGAGACGTAGTGAAACTCGGTGTCGGTGCCGTCCGGGAGCCGGACTTCGTCGCGCACCACGTCGAAGCCGGGGCAGGTGTAGTCGGTTTCGGAATCCAGCGTCTCCCACGCGAGGTCGTCTTCGTCTGCCATACCCCCGATTGCGTCGCCGGTGACAAAACTACCGCCGGTCGGGCGTCTCCTCGACGCCCTCGAAGTAGAGGTGGTAGTGGTCGGCGCAGGCCGGGTTGAACCGCGTGCCACACTCCGGACAGGAGTCGACGCCCATGTACTCTTGGGCGGCGAGTTCGGCGCCGCAGGCGCCACACAGCACGGACGGTTCGTCACGGCGTTCGAGCGGCCACGGCTCGGCGTCATGGTCGGTCGTCTCGGCGTGACAGCGGAAACAGGGATAGTACGTCTCACAGCAGCCGAATTTCATCGCCACGACGTCGCGCTCGGTGCCGTAGTGGGCACACCGCGTCTCGCTGTCGACGCCGACGCCGCGGACCTCGTGGCCGTGAACCTTCACGGTCGCCGGTTGGGCCGCAGCGACAAAAACTGTCGGTCGCTCAGAGATTTCCCCATCGAATCCACACCATCACGACGATGACGGCGAGTTGGAACAGCCCCTGAATCCCGCTGAGTTTCGCGTTGCGCATCCCGATGTTGCTGATGACGTCGGTGTCGGGGTTTTCCGAGACCATCTCCCGATACATCCGCACCTCACCGGGCAGGAGGACACCGAAGCCGAGGACGCTGAGGACGGTGACGATGCCGAGTGCGACGGCGATTGAGGGTTCGGTCATCGCAAACGCCGGCAGCGTCGCGGCGAGATACCCGCCGGAGCCGACGAGGACGACGGCGAAGACGGCCAGCCACCGCCAGTCCCGGAAGGCGTCGAACTGCCAGCCGATGAGAATAATCGCGGGCAAAAGCGAGGCGGCGGTGAACAGCGCGAGCCACGGCTGGGCGTTCGAGAACACCTCCAACCGCAGTGCGAGCGTGATGCCGCCGGCGATGGTGACGAGCGCCAGCGTCGGCATCAGGAACGTCATCTTGGGCGTGAATCGCTGGAAGACGTTCGCCCGCTCTTCGACGGCCAGCCCACCCAACACCGGCCCCAAGACCATCGCCATGAACAGGTCGATGCCGGTCCACAGTACGCCAGCCATGACGTGGACGTAGATGTGCTGTGGTCGATTCCCCCACTGGAGGACGTACACCAAGGCGAGAACGGGTATCGCGACAGCGCCGACCGCAAACGCCGGATTCGCTCGGTTCGCCATCCCCCGTACCGTCCCGCGAACAGTCGCAGTCATCGGGTTTGGCCACTCGAAGACGACGCATAAACGCTGTGTCATCGGCAGAAACTACTGGGCGGCTGTGCGAAGGCGATACCCCATCGCGGCGGATTCAGGAGTCACAAACGACATCTCCAAGCATGGCCGACATCGAGCTGTACGATTTGAACGGGTGTCCCTACTGTGCGAAGGTACGCCGAGCCCTGGATGACCTGAATTTGTCGTACGAGACCCACTCCGTCGCCGGGCGACGGCGGAATCGCGACGAGGTGTACGAAGTCAGCGGCCAGTACGGCGTGCCCGTGTTGGTCGACAACTCGAACGGTATCGAGGGGATGGCCGAAAGCGACGACATCGTCGCGTACCTCTATCGCGAGTACGGCGACGCCAACCAGCAGCCACCCGAGGGCGGACTGGTGTCGCGGCTGCTGTCGCGGCTCACCTGAGTCAGTCGCCAGCAGCCGCGACCTCCGATTCGGCCCCGGAGGCTCGGTGACGAACGCCGGGTGTTTTTAGGCTGGTCGGCGATCCATGGGTCGAAGAACATGGGTGACGCATCCGACCCAGCGCCGAGCGACGACGTAGTCGACCGGCTGGAACGCGGCGATGTAGAAGCGGCCACCGCGTCGCTCGATGAACTGCGGGCGGCCGACGCCGAGGCGCGAATGGAGGCGATACGGTCGCTACAGCGGTTCGCCGAGGAGGCCCCGGAGGCGTTCGAGCCGATTGCTTCGGCGCTGGTCCCGTTTCTGACCGACGAACAGCGCTCGATTCGGCTCTCGACGGTCAAACTGTTCGTGGCGGTGGCCCGAACGGCGCCGGAGGCGGCACTCGGGGGCGCCGACGCACTCGCCGCACGACTCGCCGACGACGAGGAGTTCTACTACGTCCGTGCGCGCTCGGCGGAGGCACTCGGCTATCTCGCGCTCGAAGTGCCCGAAGAAGTCGTCTCGCCCGGGGTACTCGCGGACCTCCGAGTCGGACTGGAGTTCGACGAACCCGAGGTACGCGAAAAACTGGCGAAGGCGTTGGCCCACGTGGCGGTGGCGAGTCCCAGTCGACTCCGACACCACGTTCCGACGCTCGCGACCCACCTCGGTGACGACAGCGAGGAAATCCGCTATCACCTCGCGACGGCACTACTCGCGGTCGGCTGTACGGCGCCCGAGGCTGTCGCCGACGCAGTCGAGGAACTCTCCGCGCGGTTGGACGACGACTCCCCGTACGTCCGCGGGCGGGCGGCCGAAGCGTTGGGACTCGTGGCTCGGGCCGACACGTCGGCAGCGATACCCGAATCGAAACTGGTTGCCATGGTCGAGGCCGATGGCGATGGCGACGACGAGGCGTTCGCGACCGAGCGTGTGCGGTTCGCACTCGCCGGTGTCGAGGAGGCGGGGTCGGAGGATTTCGACGAGGACATCGGTTCGCTGACAGCGGTTCGTGAACGCACGGACGACGTACTCGGAGCGATGCGAAGAAGCGACGAGTCGGCGTGTCCGCAGTGTGGCCTCGAACTTCCCGAGGGCGGCCCGCCGATGTGTCCCGACTGCGGTGCGCCACGCTGACCCACGTCGTTTTAGGCCCACCTAAGATTCGAAACTGCTTTAGTTCTTTAGGGAAGCCTAAACCACATGGCGAACGATTCGTGGCGCGACGCGGCACCGACACGGAGAGACACCATCAAGTACGGCGGGGCGGCACTCGGCGGTGGACTTCTCGCGGGGTGTACCGACAACGTCGGCTACTCCGGTGCGGACACCGAGGGGAAGTACTCGGTGACGATGGCGCCGGTGGGGTCCGTCGAATTCGAGGAAGCCCCGGAGCGTGTCGTCCACTACTTCCCCGACTACGGCGACATGGCCGTCGCGTTGGGCCACGGCGACTCGATTCTCTCGATGGGGCTGCCTTCGCGGTACCACACCACCCACTACGAGGAACTCAACGGTGTCAGCGTCGACGCGGAGTCGCTGACGCGACTGAGCGACAACGGCATCGACAGAGAACTCTTCTACGAACTGGACGGGGACCTCCATCTCATCGACCCCGAGTGGCTCATCAACAACAGCGCGTTCAAACTCGAAGAAAGCGACATCGAGGAGGTCGGCAACACCGTCGCGCCGTTCATCGGGAACACGATTTTCCGCCGGACCGACGAGTGGCACGACTACCGGTATTACACGCTGTACGAGGCCTTCGAAAAGGTCGCCAAGATTTACCAAGAGCAGGAGCGGTTTACCCAACTCAAGCAGTTCCACGACGACGTTCTCGCCGACGTTCAGGCCGACCTCCCGTCGGCCGACGACCGGCCGAACGCACTGTTGACCTTCGCCGCCGCAAACGAGCCCGAGGCCTTCTACCCCTACCGCGTGAGCGACCAAGGGACGAACAAAAAGCAGTTCCGCGACCTCGGCATCACCGACGCACTCGCCGACACGGGAATCGAGGGGCTTTCGACGACCGAGCGGGGCCAAATCGACTACGAGACGATGCTCGAGGTCGACCCCGACTCCATCCTGATTCGCGGCCACGAGAACAAGAGCCGCGCGGAGTTCGAAGACACCGTCCTCGCGTTCATGAAAGACCACGAGACGGCCTCGGAGTTGACGGCCGTCCAAAACGACATGGTGTTCCGCGGCGGGCCGATTTACTCCGGGCCGCTGCATCACCTGTTCCTCCTCGAACGCTACGCGACGGGGTACTTCCCCGAGGCGTACTCCGGGGAGTTGTTCGACCGTGGGGAACTCGCGGCCATCGTCACCGGTGAGGAGTAGATGACCGACTCGAATCGACCGTCTCACCGACACACCCGAGGGAGGTGTCGGCGGTGAGTTCGACCGTCGACTACGATGTGGCCGTCGTCGGCGGTGGCCCCGCTGGGTGTTCGGCCGCCGTCTTCCTCGCCCGTGAGGAACTCGACACCGTCGTCTTCGACCGGGGCCGGTCGTCCATCCGGAAGTGTGCCTACCTAGAGAACTACCTCGGCTTCCCCGACGGCATCGATGTCGAGACGTTCTACGAGTTGATGCACGACCACATCCGAGCGGCGGGGTGTGACCTCCGCTCGGACCTCGTCGAGTCGGTCGAACCCGATGGCGAGGGCTTGGTCGTCGTCCCACAGGAGAGTGGGTCCGTAACCGCGAGACGGGTCGTCGCGGCGACCAGATACGACGGCGAGTACCTGCGTGGCCTCGGCGACGACGAAGCGATGTTCGAAACTATTGACCACGGCGAGGAGACGACCGAGCGCTTCGACCGCGAGTACGCCGACGCAGACGGAACGACGCCAATCGAGGGGCTGTACGTCGCCTCCCCCGCGACGGTCGCCGACAAACAGGCCATCATGGCCGCCGGTCGGGGCGCGCGGGTCGCCCATCGCGTCGTCGCCGACAGCAGACTCGACGACGGTTGGTGGCCCGAGGCCGCAGACCACAAAGACTGGATGCGGCGGGCGACCAGTCTCGACGGCGAGTGGACCGACCGAGAGCAGTGGGTCGAGTGGTTCGAGGAATATTACGGCGACGACGCGCCAGTCGACCCCGGCGAAGACCGCTTCGAGCGCGTCAGGGACGCCTACATCGACGCCCAGCGGGAAACGTATCTGACCGACGCGGAAATCGACGCGCGTGGGACATCGGGTCATGAGGCGCTCGCGTCGGCACTCGACACCGACGCCGTCGTGGACGGAATCGGTGAAAAGGCGCTCTTGGAAGCAATCGACGACGAGACGATTCGTGCCTACCACAGCGACCAGCCAGAGGGGGTCCGTAATGAGCAGTGAATCCGTCAAATCTGGACGACCGAGCGAGCGCCGCCGGAGCAGTCGGTTCGCGTGGCTGTTCGACCCGAAACTGCTGACTACCGCGGCCGGAAGCCTCGTTGTCGTTGTCCTCGGCGGCCTCGCCCAGGTGAGTTTCGGCGCCTACTCGATGACGTTCGCACAGGCATGGGGAGCGGTCTTCGACCCACAAGTACTGTTCAACGCACAGGCGTGGAACGCCTTCCTGCTCGGTGGCGAACTGCCGGAGATGAGCACCGAGAGCCTCATCGTCTGGAACATCAGGCTGCCACGAGTGCTCGTCGGCATCATTGTCGGGATGAACCTCGCCGTCTCGGGCGCCATCTTCCAAGCCATCACGCGCAACGAACTGGCGAGTCCGTTCATCCTCGGCGTCTCCTCCGGGGCTGGACTGATGATTCTGTTGACGCTCGTGGTGTTCGGTGGGCTGTCGGCGTTCCTGCCGCTCATCGCCGCAGCCGGCGGCGCGACGGCGTTTCTCATCGTCTACGCCATCGCCTGGAAGAACGGCACCTCGCCGGTCAGACTCGTCTTGGCTGGCGTCATCGTCGGCACCGTCTTCAACAGTCTCCAGACGGCGCTGTTCTTCTTCGCCGACGACATCGGCATCGTCCAGTCGGCCATCGCGTGGACGACCGGGTCGCTCACCGGCACCGACTGGGCGCAGGTTCGACTGGTGTTGCCGTGGTCGGTCGTCGCCATCCTGTTGGCCGTCGTCGGCGCCCGGCAGTGTAACGTGATGTTGCTGGGCGAGCGGACCGCCAAGTCGCTGGGGATGTCCATCGAGAAGGTCCGCTTCGCGCTCTCGGGCGTGGCCGTGTTGGCCGCCGCCGCCAGTATCGCGGTGGCGGGCATCGTCGGCTTCGTCGGCCTCATCGTCCCCCACGTTGTGCGGAATCTGGTCGGCAGCGACTACAAGAAAGTCATCGTCGGCTGTCTGTTCGTCGGCCCGGCGTTGATGGTCGGCGCCGACGTGGGCGCCCGTCTCGCGTTGAACCCCGTCCAGATACCGGTCGGCATCGTCACCGGGCTGGTCGGAGGGCCGTACTTCCTGTATCTGATGCGGAAGAAGCAGAACATGGGTGAAATCTGAAATGGTGTTCAACGTCGGTTCGCTACGACACTCGGACGGAAGCGAAGACGCTGTCGACGACACCCCGACATCGAACGCCCCCGAAGGCGGAGCGAGCGACCTCGCCGGCGAGGGGTTGGTGCTGGGGTACCCCACGATGGAGGACCCGGTCGTCGACGGCGAGAGTATCGTCGCCGAACCGGGAGCGGTGACGGCGCTGGTCGGCCCCAACGGGTCCGGGAAGAGCACGCTCCTGAAGGGGTTGGCGAAGCAACTCGACCCCGACGACGGCTCGGTGTTGGTCGACGGCCGCGATGTCCACTCGATGGGGACGAAGGAACTCGCCCGAAAGCTCGGTTTGCTCTCCCAAGAGAGCACCTCACCCGACTCCATCACCGTCGAGGACCTCGTGTATCACGGCCGGTATCCCCACCGCGGCTTCTTCGAACACGTCACCGAGGAAGACCAACAAGCGGTCGACCGGGCCATCGAGTTGGCCGGCTGTGAACACCTCCGAAACCGGGAGGTCGGCAGCCTCAGCGGCGGCCAGAAGCAGCTGGCGTGGATTGCGATGGTGCTCGCCCAGGACACCGATGTGTTGTTGCTCGACGAGCCGACGACGTTCCTCGACCTCCATCACCAACTGGAAGTGATGGAGATAATCGAGACGCTGCGGGCGGACAGCGACATCACCGTCGTCGTCGTCCTCCACGACATCGAGCAGGCGGCCCGGCTCGCCGACCGCGTGGTCGCACTCAAGGACGGCGAAATTCAGGCCCGCGGACCGCCCGAAGACGTCGTCACCGAGGAGCTGCTCGCGGAGGTGTTCCGCGTCGACGCCGAGGTGGTGCCGACCGACCGCGGGCCGCGAATCACGCCGCTTCGCGCGCGACACGACGACGAAGACGACGCGGACGCAGTGGAGGCCGAGGATTCGACCGAAGGGGAGGCACGGTGGTGACCGAGGAGGCGTTCGAGCCGACAAGTCGACGACCGACGAAGATACTCCTCCAACACGCTGTTCAAACATTTTTAGGCCAGCCTAAAAATCGAAGCAGTTATAATATTTTAGGCTAGCCTAAAACCATGTCCAGAGACGACGCGATACGCAGGGGACCGACGCGCAGAGACACCATCAAATACAGCAGTGCCGTCGCCGCTGGCGGCCTGTTGGCCGGCTGTGTTGGTGACACCGAACCCGCCGAGGAATCGGAGGGGAACGACGACACCGACGCCTACACCGTCGAGATGGCACCGATGGGCGAGGTAAGCTTCGAATCGGTCCCCGAACAGTGGGCGGCCTACGACGGCGGCTACGCCGACATGGCCGTCGCGTTGGGGCAGGCCGACGGCCTGACCGGCGTCGGTGGCGCCGACCGTTACTACACGTACGTCTACGACGAACTGCCAGGCGTCTCGGTCGACCGCGAGACCATCGAGGCCAATCCCGAGGTCCGAACGAAAGAGGAGTTCTACGAACTCGACAGCGACCTCCACCTCTACGACCCCGGGATGTTGCGCAACTGGTTCGATTGGAGCGACGCCGACGTCGAGGAAATCCAGTCGAACGTCGCACCGTTCCTCGGGAACCTCATCTTTCGGCGCTCCGACGAGTGGCACGACTACCGGTACTACACGCTGTACGAGGCCTTCGAGAAAGTCGCGACAGCCTTCGACGAGACGGAGCGATACGAGGCGTTTGCGGCCTTCCACGACGAGTTCATCGCGTCGATTCAGCGCCGCCTGCCGCCGGCCGACGACCGGCCGAACGTCTTTCTCACCTTCGAGGGGACGAACGAACCCGCGACGTTCTCGCCGTACCGCCTCAATGACAAGGGCACGAGCAAGAAGCAGTGGAACGACCTCGGCGTCACCGACGCCCTCGCCGGCACCGACATCGACAACCTCAGCACGACCGACCGCGGCGAACTCGACTACGAGAACCTCCTCGAAATCGACCCCGAGGTCATCCTCGTCCGCGGCCACGAGCGGAAGTCCGCCACGGAGTTCCGCGACACCGTTCTCGCGTACATGAAGGACCACGACGTGGCGAGTGAACTGCAGGCCGTCCAAGGGGGCCGCGTCTACCGCGGCGGCTACCTCCATCAAGGGCCGATTCACAACCTCTTCCTCACCGAACGCGCCGCTCAGCAACTGTACCCCGGGGAGTTCGGCGAGGTAACGAGCGACGAACAGCTGTTCGACCGCCAGCGCGTGGCGGACATCATCAACGGGGAGTTCTGACAATGACGAACGACACCACGGTCAAGGCATCGACACGACGCGATATCGTGAAGTACGGCGGCGCAGTCGTCGGCGGGGGACTGTTGGCTGGCTGTACCGGTAACGGCGACCCGGACACGCCTGAAGGGACCGACAGCCCCGACGAAACCTCGTACTCGGTGGAGATGTCACCGGTCGGTGACGTGACGCTCGAGGAGCCACCGACCGACGTGTTCACCCACTTCCCGTGGTTCGCCGACATGGCGACGGCACTCGGGCAGGGTGACAGCATCAACAACGTCTGGTGGGACGGAACCGCCTCGACGCTGGAGTACTTCACTTCCGACCTCGAGGGCGTCGACATCCCGTGGCGGGACGAAACTGAGTCCTACGGCTTCACGAAAGAGCAGGTGTACGAACTCGACAGCGACCTCCATCTCGTCGACCCGGCATGGGTGACGACACAGGACAACTGGACACGGGCGGATATCGACGAGGTCACGAACAACGTCGGGTCGTGGCTCGGGAACTACTACAGCAACTTCCACGCGACGCCGCCTGACGACTGGGCGGACGGCTACGAGTACTACGAGCTGTGGGAGCTGTTCGAGCGAGTCGCGACGCTTTACGGGGAGCAATCGCGATACGAGGCCCTTGCGTCCGTTCGGGAGAACATGCTCGAAACGATAGAACGTGAGCGGCCGCCGGAATCGGACCGACCGACCGTGGCGTATCTCTCGATTTCGACGGACCTCTCGGCCATCTACCTGCTTCGGTTGAACGCCCCCGGCTACTTCAACGCCCACAGCCGACCGCTCGGTGCTGTCGACGCCTTCGGTGACGAACAGTGGGACGGAGCGTTCAAACAGATCGATATGGAGGCGCTGCTGGAGGCCGACCCCGACGCGATACTCGCGCTGTGGACAGTCACCGACGCCGTCGACTTCGAGGCGATGGTACAAAACCTCCGAGACGACCCCGCCGGCAGCGAACTGCGTGCCGTCAACAACGACCGGGTGTACGTCCAGGGAACGCGGTGGCAGGGGCCGTTGATGAACCTCTTCCAGATGGAGATGACCGCCAAGCAACTGTATCCCGAGCAGTTCGGCGCGTGGCCACGCTACGAGAACGGTGATACCTATCCCGTGTTCGACGAAAGCGAGCGGCTGTTCGACCACCAGCGACTTGCGGACATCATCAACGGAGACATCTGAACATGAGTGATGACACCACCGGACCGACCCGCAGAGACGCCATCAAGTACGGTAGTGCCGTCGCCGCCGGCGGCCTGTTGGCGGGCTGTACGGCCGGCGACAGCTCAGATGACAGTCCCGAATCGACGCCGGCCAAAGAATCGGACGGCTACTCGGTGACGATGGAACCGGTCGGGACCGTCGAGTTTGACGGAGTTCCGGAGACCGTCGCGCCGTTCACCCCGGATTACATCGATATGATGGTCGCGTTGGGGCAGGCCGACGCGGCCGAAACGGTCTGGTATCAGAACCGGTACAAGACGAGACACTACGAGGAACTCCCCGATGTCGGCATCAACACGGACCAACTCACGCCGCTGTGGAACGACGGCATCTCGAAGGAGCTGTTGTACGAAATCGATGCCGACCTCCACCTCATCGACCCTCACTCGCTGACCAACTGGCTCGACGATTGGCCGGCCGAGGACATCGAGGAGATAGAGACGAACGTCGCGCCGTTCCTCGGGAACCTCATCTTCCGGCGAACCGACGAGTGGCACGACTACCGGTACTACACGCTGTACGAAGCCTTCGAGAAGGTCGCCGCGGTGTTTCAGGAGCGCGAGCGGTTCGAGGCGATTCAGTCGCTGCACAGCGAGGTGGTCGCCGAAATCGAGGCCGAACTCCCACCGGCCGAGGAGCGACCAGATGGTGCGCTGCTGTTCGCCGGCGATGAACCGGACAGTTTCGCGCCGTATCGGGTCTCGGGAATGGGAGCCAACAAGGAGCACTTCCACACGCTGGGTATCGACGACGCCTTCGAAGGCACGAAGGTCGAGGGTTATTCGGGGTCGCAGTCGGTTGACTACGAGACGCTGTTGGAAATCGACCCCGATTCGCTGTTGCTCCGGTATCACGGCAACAAGACGCGCGAGGAGTTCAAGGAGACGACGCTGGCGTACATGCGCGAGCACGACGTTGGGAGTCAGTTGACGGCCGTCCAAGAGGGGCGGGTGTTCCGCGGCAGCCCGATTTACTGCGGGCCGCTGCACAACCTCTTCATGCTAGAGCGGTACGCGACGGCGTACTTCCCCTCGCGGTTCGATGGCGAACTGTTCGACCGCCAGCGAGTGGCAGACATCATCAACGGAGAGAGCTAACGATGAGCGACGACGAGACGATTCGACAGGCAGCACCGACGCGCAGAGACGCCATCAAGTACGGCACCGCCCTCGTCGGGAGCGGATTGGTCGCCGGCTGTGTCGGCGACGGTTCAACGGGGACGGCTGACGAGGAGACGCCGAACACTGACGACGGCCATTCGGTGACGATGGAGCCGGTCGGCACCGTCGAGTTCGACGCCGTGCCCGAAGAGTGGCTGGCCTACACCGGCGATTACGCCGACATGGGCGTCGCCTTAGGGCAGGCCGATGGCCTCGAAGCTATCGGGGTTCGCGCCCGCTTCGGCACCCACTACTACGAGGAACTGCCGGGCGTTGCCGTCGACGACGAGGCGCTCACCCAACTGTGGAACGACGGCACCGACAAGGAGGTGTTCTACGAACTCGACCCCGATGTCAACGTCGTCGACCCGAACTTCATGGTCAACCGCCTCGGGGTGAGCGAGGCCGACGTCGAGGAGATACGCGACAACGTCGCCCCGTTGGTCGGCAACACCGGCTTCACGCGGGTGTACGACTGGCACGACGACTACCGGTATTACTCGATGTACGAGGCCTTCGAGAAGATGGCCGAGCTTTTCGACGAGCGGGGCCGCTACGAGGCCTTCGACGAACTTCACGACGAGGTTCTTGGAGATGTACAGGACCGTCTTCCGTCGGAGTCCCCGGACATCGCGGTGTTGTACCCCGCCGAGATGCCGCCGGAGTCGTTCTACCCGTATCTCGTCGGCGAGGGCTTTCAATCGAAGCAGTTCCGCGACCTCGAAGTCGGCGACGCGCTGGCGGCCAACGGCGTCACGGACGCCCAAGTCGACGGCGGCACCATCGACTTCGAGACGCTGCTGGACATCGACCCCGACGCCATCGCCGTTCGCATCCAGGGCGAAATCACCGACGCGTACTTCGACCGCGAGATTCGCTCGCATCTCGAGGACCACGACGTTGCCAGCGAACTGACGGCGGTCCAGGAGGGTCGGGTGTTCTATAGCGGCCTGACGTATCAGGGGCCGATACTCCACCTGTTCCAACTCGAGCGGGCGGCTCACGGGATATATCCCGAGACGTTCGGCGCCGACGAAGAGCTGTTCGACCGCCAGCGCGTCGCGGATATCGTCACCGGTGATGTCTGAATGCGTGCGCGGACGTGGGCCATCGCGGGCTGTTACCGCCAGCCAGAGGATTACGGTATTCCGGCGCTGCCGGATTGGGAGGTCTGCCGACTGGAATGTGGCAGCCTCGCCTTCGCCGAGAAGGGCGGCGAGCCGTTCATCACCGCCGAGAACCCGACGAAAGTGCGTCGCTGACCCGACAGGAGAGCCCACCTGAACAACCCACTGGGAGAGACCAACCATGATAGGAACGACACTGGGCGACATTCGCGACCACATCGAATCGCTCGCCAGCGAGGACGGCCGCTACTACGTCGCCTGCGCGCGGACGGGGTGTCGGCCGGTCCCGGCCGACGAGTTGGCCTTCGACAGTCGAGCGAGCGCCCGCGCGGCCGCACAGGCGACCGAACAGTACCGGGCGACGCTTCGACGATACGACCCGCAAGTCTCGTATCGCGACATCATCGTTCGCGAGGAGTTGCCGGGCTGGGAAGCGTCGGACGGGACGCCACTGGCCGACCGAACGCGTGAGTTGCCGCCGACGCCGCCCGAACGCGGAGGAACGGACGCTATCGAGTTCTGTCACACCGTCGCCAGCGTTGTCTTCGAGGCCATCGCCGGGTCGGCCCACGGCGACTTACAGGACGCTATCATGGATACGTATCTCGACGCCGCCGAGGCGGTCGCATCACCCGACGAACTCTGTCTGCGACTGCTCGAAAGCATCGCGACGGAACTCGACGAGCGGTTGGCGCCCGAGGAACAAGCGGCGGTCCTACGAGAGGCGGCGGCGAACTTGCCACGCGACGACGGTGGCGTCTTGGCGCCCGAACCGCTCGCGGAGACGCTGGATTCACTGGAGGCGGTCGGACTCGTCGACGACTATCGCATCGAGCGGTGTTCGGCAGCCTCGGGTGGCGAATCGCGGTCGTGGACGGTGCGCATCGAGGGGTACAGTCTCGACGGGACGCCGGGTCGGGTCGTGACGCTGCCGTTGGTGGTGCAGCTGTTCGACCGGTTGGCGACGCGGTCGGTGACGATTTCGGGCGCAGAGCGTGTCGAAGGGTCGGGGTCGTGGCGGCTGTCCATCGAGACGAATACGACGGGGCGTGTCGGCGGCCTCGCTTGCGTGCCAACGGAGGGGTGTCCGTGAGCGGAATCATCGACCCGATTCGGGCGGCCATCGACCGCGTCGACGAGGAGGTGGCACACGTCGAAGCCACGTCGAGGGCTTTCGAGCGCTTCGACGCCGAGGTCCGAGCCCTCGACCCGGCGTCGCTTCCGAACGGCGGTGGCGGCGTACCAGCCACTGGCGAGGTGACGCCAGCGGCGCCAACAGTACAGCAAGGGCCGGCGACTGCAGAGGCCGAGGAGGTTCGGTCGCTGTTCGAAGAGACCGTCCGCCCCTACAGCGTGGCCGACCTCGAGGAGTCGGAGCCGCTCACGGCAACGATGAGCGAGGAGTTGGGCGAGGGCATCGCGGCCGTGTTGGACCCCTCGACACCCGGACAGTTCACGGCCGAGGTCCAGCAGTCGATTCACAGTGCTGTCGAGCAACGACAGGCGGAGTTGCGGGCGATGGAGCGAGCTCTCGACATCGAGCGGGAGTCACTGGTCGAATCACTCCAGGGGCTCGAAGCGACATGTGAGTGGCTCGATGCCGCCGATGATCGGCCACTGTCGGTACTCGGTTTCGAGGCGCTTCGGGAGCGCCACGAGCGGCTCGAAACCCACCGAAATCGGTGTGGAACGATCGCCACAGACCGACAGGCGGTACTCGACCGAACGACGAGCGAGGGAGCGAAGACGGGCCTCACACATCGGTCGCTCGTTGCGTACTTGTCACAGGAGCGTTCGACCACGTTTCCGGTGTTGTCGGGGGCTGCTCGCCTCGAAGCGACGTGTCGGGATTGCCAACGAACCGTTCGCGACCATCTCACCAGACGCGCATGACCGACTCGGGACCTCGCAAACAGCGCGGTCGGACGAAAGCGTGGCTGTATCTGGCGCTGTTCGGGTCGGATTCGGAGGGTGGCGTGGCTGACGAGGAGTCTGATGCCTCTGGCGAATCCACGGAGGGTGGTGGCTGAGATGGCAAACGCTGTGCGGTATCTCCTCGTTATCTACATCGAGGGCGGTGAGAACCACCCCGTGTCGCCGGGGCGACTCGCCGACAGATTGGAGAAATCGCCGGCGGCGACGACCGAGATGCTCCAGCGCCTCGAAGCCGACGGGCTGGTGGTCCACGAACCCTACGAAGGAGCGACGCTGACTGACGAGGGACAGGAGACCGCCGAGGAGTTGCACGACACCTACCGCACGCTCTCGCAGTTCTTTCGGGAGGTACTCGGGTTGGAGGACTCGGAAGCCGAGGCGATGCGGATGGCCGGGAGTGTCAGTCCGGCCGTCGCCGAGCGACTGGCCGTGACGCTGTTGGGTGATACTGCGAATTCGGAGCCGGTCGCGACGGCAAGCGAGGTGGACGAGCGTTGACCGGGACCGAAAACGCTTTTACTTTAGGTGTACCTAAATCAGGTAATGACGGCGCGTGCCCGGCGGCGTTCGGAACGGCGCGTTGATTCCGACGCCGACTCCAGACCCGATGTGTGCCAGTGTGAGAGTTGTCCCGGCAAGTCCGTGTTCATCGAAACGGACAACAACGACGGCTGGATTGCGAGTGACTTGACGGTCGACGTTCGACGGTGAGTACTCGTGGACGATTCTGACTCAGCTACCGAGGACGAGCGGACGACGATTCGGGCGGGTCGGGCGTTCGAAACCGAATACCGCCTTGACTCGAAGGAAGCCGGCGAGTTTCTGATAGCGCTGGGAGAACAACTCAGAGACGGCGACGAACTCACGCTCGTCGACGAGGAGTGGGAACTCCCGTTTGCCTTCGGTGAGCCGGTCGACGTCGAAATCGACTTCGACGGCGTCGGTGACCAAGAGTTAGAAATCGAGGTAGAGATTCCGGGACGAAGCGACGAGTCGGCACCCGACGTTCGATAGTCAGTCGGCGTTACTTCGTCGCGGATTCGAGGACGAGCGAGTCGTCTTCGAGGTAGTGTTCGATGTGGTGGGTGTGTTCTTCGAGCGTTTCGAGCTGTTCGCGGAGCATCTCGCTGGTCGCGTAGTCGCCGAGGCCGTCGGCCAACTCGATGTGTTGCCGGTAGCTCTCGATCATGTCGCCCATCATCTCGAGGTCGTTCTCCAGCGACGTTCGGATGTCGTAGACGTCCTCGTCTTCGGCTTCGACGGTGGCGTTCTCGGCCAGCGTCGTCATGCTGGCGTGCGGAACGCCACCGAGCGCCTGCAGGCGCTCGGCGAGTTCGTCGGCGGCGTCTTCGACGTCCTCGTACACCTCTTGGAGGAACACGTGGATGTCGAGGAACTCCGCGCCCTCGACGTTCCAGTGGTGCTTGTGGAGTTGGTGATAGAGGACGTACGCGTCCGCGAGGTCGGTGTTCAGCGCGTCGATAATTTGTTCGGCTTTCTCGGTGTCGAGTCGAAGCGCGTTCTCCTCGACGGTGTCGGCCTGCTGACGAGTGGTCTTCTGGGTGCTCATTACACCGGTAGTTGGGTCGCCAGCGACTTATAATTTATCAATATACAAATATTTTTTCGCCTCGCCTAAAATCCGATTATCCGTCGGTACCGTACTGCTGACAGCAATCAGTCGTCGGCATCCAGCAACTCGACGTCGACTGCGGTGTCGTCGTTCGCGAATTCGGGTGGTTCCGCCGATTCAGCAGGGTCGTCCTCTTCTTCGTCCTCGGTCTGTTCGTGACGCCACGCCTCTGGTTGCGTGCCGAGTGTGTGGTGACACATATGTTGACTCCCCACATGATGTTTTGACTCCAGCCGCAAAACCCTCACGGCTAGTCGGATCAGGTCTCGAAGGTGATGGTTTCGAGGTCCAACTCCAACTCGGCGACGTGGTCGTTGTAAGCGTCGACGAACCCCCCGAATCGGGGTGCGTACTCCCGTACGTCGGCCGCAGAGGGTGGGCCGTACTGGGAGAGGACGTACACGCCGCCCGAGCCGCCGGCCCGGAGATACGACGCACCGTCTTCGTCCCACTTCAACTCCCAGCGGGTGCCGTCTATTCTGGCGGCGAAGGTGCCGTATTCGGTGCCCTCGTAGCGCCGCAACTCGCCGGCCATCCGATCACAGCAGGCCTCGATTGTCTCGACAATACGGTCGCGTTCGGTGACGACGCTCTCGGTTGATTCCACCGTTGGGAAGGACGCGTCGACTGCATCAAGCAGGCCGGCCAGTGAGTCGACGTAATCGTTGTACGCCGCCACAAAGGCGGGGTAGTCTTCGAGGGCCTCGGCCAGCGGTTTCGGTTCGGGTGGTCGCTGCGTCGAGATGACGTACGTCTCACCACCGCCACGCGGCTCAAAGCGGAGATATTCGAGGTCGCCGGCCTCGTATTTGACCGTCCACTCGCCGTCGTCGGTCGAAAACGACCGCTTCCCGTAGTCGCCCCCGTCGACGCGAGCGATGTGGTAGGCGATGCGACCCGCGTGGTCACGGACCGCGGCGAGGAGTTCCTCGCGGCGCTCCGCAACTGTGTCTACGTCGGTAAGGTCCAAATCCGCAAACGGAGTCATACATTCTGTGGGTCGGCATCGCTGATAACCTCCGTGGCTATGGATCGCGGGCGACAGAGCTGTCAGCGTTTCACGATGAACTGCGGTGAAGCGACTGATTTTTAGTGACTGATAGCCACACTCGTGGTATGGCTACACGTGGACCGCAACCGACCGATGGGACCGCCGCTGGACTTCCCCGTGTTGTACCCTTCGACGTACCGCAGGTGACGCGTCTGAGTTGGGAACTCGGCTCCCGTGTCGTCAGCGACGGCGTCGAACTCGGGACGTGGAATCGAGTCGGCGGGGCGTGGACGCTCTCGATATTCCGCGCCACGAGCGAGACGGTCGTGCTCCGCCTGCAGACACCCGCCGGTCGAGAGCGATTTTACGGCGCCGCCGAGATGGATATTGACTCGGTTCGGCCGGAGTTGGTTTCGGCACCAGAGTGGGAGCAATCGGAGTGAGGGTGACAGACTCGAACCGACGTCGAGGATGATTGCGTGAGAATAGCGGCATCCTTCACTCGTTCAGATTCGGAGTCGATGGGGTAGCGTCCCAGCCAACTCAATTTGTGGAGTTAGCCTTACGTCGCCAGCGTCGAATATCGGCGTGGTCTGCGTTAACCCGTTCTACTGTGACGGAGTTGCCGTTCCGTCCGCACTCTCTTCGGAGTTCGAGTCATGGCTACTGCCAGCGTCGCTTGCACCCGCGCTTTCGGAGGCCCAGCCCATACTGCCACTATGGAGTATCACACCGCCCTCAGTGGTTATCTCCACAGAGGTCGGACTGGTAACGGGCGAAACAGCGCTCGAATCAGGCCGGTCAGCCGTCACCTGGAGGTCCTGCGACGACGTGTCGAAGTACAGGTAGCGCCTGTCACCAGCCGATAATGAACTGTTCAGACGCACCGTGTCAGTCGTCCCATTGGACTTCACTTGCACCGTCGTCCCACGTGGGACGACGTCACCTTCGGAATGTTCAACCACGAGATACGAGTTGTTTTCCACAGTAACGGAGAGCTGGGTCTGCAGCGTCGCGCCTGGCGGAACGTCGTTCACCCAGTCTGGTTTTTGAACGCGTTCGACACCGACTTGCTGCAGCTCGTAGCTATAGGTCACCTGGTCGCCGTCCTGCGTCAGCGTCACCGTGACGTCCTGAATTTGGCCGGACTCGTTGACAACCAAACGCCCCTCGAACTGCTCGAGATTCGCCATCGACGTATCTGCTGGTGACGCACTGTCAGCAGTCAATACGACCATTCCGTCGTCGGTGGTCTCGTTGGCAACCTCGAAATTACCTGCTGCTAGAAATGTCTCCATCGAGGAGAGCATCGTGAGTCGGTCGTCATGTCCCTCGAGGACGCGATAGTTCGTCTGCTCGCCCGACGAGGTGCGAACGAACTGCGTGGTTTCGTTGCTCCATTTGTCGATTGACGTTTCCTCATCCGGACTCGCTACCCCCGACCCTGAGAGGCTGTGCGTCGAGAGATTCGCCCCGATAACGAGCCGAGCGTCGATATTCATCTCTCTCGAGGACTGATTGATCTGGACGATCGCTCCATTTGTCGTTACCGCCTTCCGGTTTGCCTGAACGAGCGCCGAGTCATTCGCGAGCGTCCCGTTCGTGACGCCGGGGATCTGTTCAGGTGAGCTATCTGTCGAGTCAGAGGGTTGTGTCTCCGCACCCAAACCGCCAATACAACCCGCCAGCAAGAGTATTGGGACGAGTGCGAGGACTACTTTAAGTCGTGTCACACGCAATCATCTCCCGATGGATGAATAGTGGTTGAGTAAGCTCAAACACCTATTTGTGTGTGACCGTCCCACGTCTTGGGTCGACTGAGCCAACGAATGCGAGGCAGGTATAAAAAGGAGTGTCTTATTTCTAACCGCTGCATATCGTCACCGGGGGACCGAACTTCGTCGAATATTTGCCAGTCAATGGCTCTGTTGAAACCCGCAGTGGCTGATAGTTTAGGAAGGTTATGCTGCATAGAGGGCGCGTATCAGTCTCTGAGATCTCGGGTGTTGGAGAGTTGGTGAATCGGTAGAGACAGCGAAAGTCCCTCTCGTTCAGGCCAAGCTACCTACTGAGAAAATGCGGCGGCGTGCGCCGCTGCGTATCCCGGAGTACAGCATACGATGAGCGGGTATCGGATGTAACGCGAACACGAGTCGATTGGCGTCGTCTACACCAGTGCAATCCCGGCACCGACGGCGAGACTCGTCAGTGCGAGGCCGACGAGCGCGACTGTTGTCCGGTCGTGATGTCCGTCGAGATCGTCGTCGGAGTCGAACCCACGACCGGTCAGAACGCCGAGGCCGACAGCCACCGCGGAGAGACCACCGGCGAGTGCCAGCGTCGTCCAGAGTTCGAGTCCATTCTGTGCGACTTCTCGTGCAGCCGTCCCGGCGAGAAGGACGCCAGTAGCTATCGGGGCCGCGGCTGTCGCTTTGTTGGAGGGCATGGTTGGATTTCCAACGCGAGTTTGAAAATGGTGGCGATGCCGTTCTGTAGACGGTAATCAGTACAGAGAGGGTGGTTCATATCAGGTTTCGTTATTCGGGTCAAAGGCGTAGTAGACCACAGTCATCGTGACACCCATTGCTACTGGCCCAAAACTTCCATCGCCCGGAAGCAGGAGTCGAACAGCAAACACACCCACAGCAGAGACGAAACCAACGAGGAGAGCGTAGGAAACACGGGATAGTTGACGCACTCGATCATCCAGATGTCGGTACATCTCTCGGAGAGTATCCATACGCGTTATTCTCATAGGCGGAGATATGTCTCTTTCCGTCAAATAGACCGAATATTAGTCAGCGTGAGCGTCCATACCGCCTGACCGTTCGGACACTCCAACTGCACGTTCTTCGTCGCACTCCCCCGTGTAAACTCAGAGATATCGTGTCCGCAATCGCACGCAAATTCAACTTCCATAGGGACAAACCGAATGAAATGCGCTCAACATTGTGTTCTAATATATTAGGCCGGAGTAGCGGGTGGCGTTATCGGGGGAAACCGCGGGTGAATCATGTGCGGCCTCCGGGACCACCACGCTAGCATCGAGTACTATCAACACCAGTTCGGAATGCCATCCCCATTGTCATCGGATGGCGAACCCGGCGGGAGATTCGGGTCAGACGGTGCAGTCCATTTGTTGACGACGAGTTCGTCCCCATCGTCGGTTTCCCAGATAATCCAGTAGCTATCCCCTTTCTCGCAGATGGGCTGGAGGGCTGAATCACTTTGGAAGCCATCGATATGAACGTACTCGCCGGCTCTAACCTCAGGGCCACCCGTCCAGACATCGTTCCACCTGATCGTGTTCCCGGCATCGTCTTTGATGATGATGTTGTCGGCGTCAGCGGTCTTCCCGAAGTTGTGCGTGATAGTCACATACGGTCTATCATCCGTGTTATCTGTCCCGGATGCCACGTACTCCTGATCGAACGCGCCGCTCGGTACCGGTTCTTGGAGTTCGTCCTCGAATCCGAGCGCCATTGTTGAGAGGACTGCAGCAAGCAAGATGACGATTGCAACCATCAACACGGCACCCACAACGGGAGAAACGCCACGCTCCCCAAGACGAACCGCCTCTGGAGTGGAGGGCGTCATAGATATATTTAGAATGGTATCAGCGTGGGATAAACACAATCACCCGTTTTCAGGCGTTGATAACACTCCGGTGTCCGAACGTGTCCTCCCTCCCTAAACCGGGTTCGGCAGTGAGTCGGCTCACTTGGCGAAAGACCTTGGTGCTGGCTTACGACCCATCTTTGCCGGATCGAAGACTCGTCAGCGTGAACTGCACGTTCATCGTCGCCTTCCCCGGGTAAACTCAGAGACATCATGCCCGTAATCGAACGCAAATTCGACGTCTATGCGATGACACATCAACGTGAATTAGCAAACCAGTTTCGCCTCAGAGAGTAGAGACAGCTATCCAACAAAATGCCAATCAGCATCACTCAGTCGATTTCTGGATACCCAGCCAACTGTGATTTCCCGGCCTTGCATTCGAAAACTATCGGTTCTGGTCGGGTCTTAGGCATCGTATGTCGAGAGCGTCGACGATGAGCCACCGTCTGCAGCCGTCCAAACGAGGCGGTATGTTCCACCAGCGTCTCCGGTGAGGATATTTCCGCACGTATCGCCCGCAGTAACTTCACCATTTGAATCGCTCCAGTCGTTGTTTACGTCACAGTCGTTCGTTGAGTCGATGTTATCGCCGCCAGTCACGATCACCCGGTCCACAGCGACGGTGTCGCCGCCCTGATGCGTCAGTTCAAGTTTGGTGTCGGTCGGTTGGTCCCACGTCCACTGTGCGTTCGGACTCGTCTGTTGGACTTGGTCACCCAAGCCGAGAACGAACGTTCCGATGACAGCTGCGAGAATCACGGTTATAGCTACCATCAATATGACTCCGATAACGGGCGAAGCGGCTTTTTTATCGTCAGGTTCAGCAATTATTTGTGTGAGTTGCATGATGAATCAACTGCGGCAACCGACACGCTCCGGTAACGTAGCCAAGAGAAGCATACACCAGCTAATGAAGCTACGAGGCACCTCAACCACTGAGTCACTGATGAGGCCACCCGGTGTCAGTGGTCGAGTTCCGGATACCCAGCCAACTGCGATTTCGCGGGCTCATAGATACGGATCGGCCAGGAGTCACCTTCGGACTGTCCCCGAGCGCGCCGAACGGTCTAATCCACACACCGTATGTAAGAATGAATCCCTACCCAGACTGGACCATGAAAAAACCTGAAACTCGGTACCGTTTCGTTAGGCTTCGTACGTCGAGAGTGTTGACGAGGAGCCGCCACCTTCAGCCGTCCAAATCAAGCGGTATGTGCCTCCGGGGTCGCCATTACCGTCGCTGACTACCGTACAAGTATCCCCAGCCGAAACAGGATCCGATCCACTCCATGCAGCCGTCTCTCCACAATTACTTGCAGCGTCGATATTATTCCCGCCAGTGACTTCTAGCACCGCCGCAGGAACCGAATCACCACCCTCGTGAGTAAGATCAAGAACATCATCAGTGCCACCTGCAGAGACATCCCAGTTCCACTGTGCATTGGGACTTGTCTGCTGGACCTGATCGCCAAGTCCGAGTACAAAGGTTCCGATAACAGCTGCCAGTATAACGGTTATGGCAACCATCAGAATGACTCCGATGACGGGTGATACGGCACGGTTTTCGTCGTCTGCTGTGAACAAGTGTTTCAATTCCATTGTTGGATCAGCGCCACTATGATTTGGACAGTCGATAGTGTGCGCGTACCCAATCTATTCTCACTTGACCTTATGTAAGTATAATCCGACTCAGTTGCTGAGTTGCGTCTCTCAAAAATACAGGTGTTGGGCAGCATCCCCAACGATGTAGATTGGAAACCCACTCCCACGAATCTCCGAGGCGTCTTCGATGACCCGTTCGAGCAGCTCTCGGAGATCATCGTAGTATCGGTCGGAGCGGTCCTCCTGTAATTGGACCGCCGGCGTATCATACCGATCAGTCGGCGATGCGCGCAAACGAACATAGGTGGCCGCAAACGCTGCTGCGATTTCGTCGGGAGAAAACCGTGGATGCCGCGGGAACTGCGTCGCCAGCGCGCTCTTATCGCCCTGCACGCCCGTCCAGGTGTGGAGCACGCGACCCAACACCGTTTGGTACTCAGTCGGCGTGTACTCCGGCGGCCACTCCGAATCAGTCCGTGTCCGCCGCACCGTGATACCAACGTCGGTCGCGAGCTCTTCGAACCAATCTTCGAGGTCAGGCTCGACGACGAAGTGGACCGCGAAGTCGTCGTGAATCGACCCGGAGGCACACACCCACGCCGCCAACAGGTTCAGCGCTCGCGCGGTGTCGCTGCCCCACGACTCCAACAACCAGTCGTGGCTGAGGGCGGTTTGGAGCCCGCGGTAGCAATCGGGGCGGGAGCCTTCCATCCACGGACGGATGCGAGATCGGGGCAGTTCGACGACCGACGACAGCGCCGCCGAACCCTTGTTCGGGTGCTTGGCGGCTTCCCGCTGGACGCGTTCGAAGTCCTCAACGCAGTCCCACGGGTCAGCCTATCCTGGCGGGTTGTACGTTCGCACGAGAGCGCGTTTTGCGGCCGCTGTGTCGGTGGGATTCTCAAGCAAAATACTAGAAAATAGTAGGGTGGTCGTTAGTTCGCTTCGTAGGTCGAAAGCGTGGAGGAGGACCCGCCGCCTTCGGCAGTCCAGATGAGGCGGTAGGTACCGCTAGGTGCCGTTCCGTCTACGACATCGCAGGTATTACCTGCGCTAACTGCACTAACTCCAGAATCCCAATGCCCGCTCTGGCTACAGTCGTCGTTGATATCGTTTCCAGTGGCTTCGAGACGCGTGGGCTCAACTGAATCGCCTCCTTCGTGCGTCAAGTCGAGGTTGTTGGTGGATTGGTCCCAGTTCCATTGTGCATTCGGACTCGTCTGTTGGACTTGGTCGCCGAGGCCGAGGACGAACGTCCCGATAACGGCTGCGAGAATCACGGTTATCGCGACCATCAGAATAACACCAATAACTGGCGAGACAGCCCTTTCGGATTCACTACTTGTAATGAATTTTTTAAATTGCATTTGTTTGCGGTTTTTAGGCGTCAGGTCCTTCCCAGGTGGTTAGTGTGGATGAGCTGCCACCGCCCTCGGCTGTCCAGATGAGGCGAACCGTTGCATCGTCAAGTTCTCCTCCTTCACCCGCAGCGGCACCAGATGAGCCACCCCACTGTGTTGAGGATGCGTAAGCTCCCGTTTCGCTGTTATTGAATTCTGCGCTGTCACCGGCGGATACAGTATTATCCGAGCCAGTACCCAAGGTGGCCCAGTCGTATTCGCCACCGCTGATGTTCATGTTACCTGCACTGCTCAGTGACACGGAGAGAGTGCTCTCAGGGACATCATCGCCGCTTTCATGAGTTAGTACCCAACTCCCATCGGGCGAGGCATCATAGTTAACGTCCCACTGGGCGTTCGGGCTCGTTTGCTGGACTTGGTCGCCAAGACCGAGGACGAACGTCCCGATGACTGCGGCGAGTATGACGGTTATTGCCACCATCAGGATTACCCCGATGACGGGCGAAACAGCTCGTTCTTCGTCGTTATCGAAGAGGTCTATGAGTTGCATAAATTTGGAAGTATTGTGGTTTAGTTGTATTCGTACGTCGACAGCGTGGACGAGGAACCGCCGCCTTCAGCGGTCCAAATGAGGCGGAAAGTGTCTCCGTCAGATGCACCGCCACCATTAACTACAGCACACGTGTCGCCCGCTGTTACTGGCGTGGAGGTCCACTCTACATAGCCACCACCGCTTGCCATCTCAGCATTACATGCGCTGGAGTCGGCGCCTGTTGCGAGGGTTGTGCCTGATGACGTGGTAACCTCAAGTAACGAAGCGTCGACCGAGTCACCGCCTTCATGCGTGACGTTCAGGTCACCGCTTGCCGGGACTTCCCAATTCCATTGTGCGTTCGGACTCGTCTGTTGGACTTGGTCGCCAAGGCCGAGGACGAACGTCCCAATCACTGCGGCCAGGATCACCGTAATGGCTACCATAAGTATCACTCCGATAACGGGTGATACGGCGCGATTCTCTTCGTCTGCTGTAAGCAGGTGTTTCAATTCCATGGTTGGATCAGCGCACACCTACTGCGTGTAGGGTACGCTTATCCTATCCAATCAGAGGCATCTGTAATAAAGGTGTAAGCCGACTCAAGCCGTGAGTCCTCCGGTGGAATTCGATAGACGGCACCCTGGTGCGAACTAATATCGAAAAGTCACAAGAACGACCCCGGCGGCTGGGGTCGTAGGTGTGACGCTGAACCGCACCCGGTAGTGGGCGCACACCGACGTAGGGCATGGAATCTCCCTGCGGTGCATTCACGTCTTTCGTGGCAACGCGCATAAAACACCCGGCCCGTCTTCAGGTTGTGACGACACACCAAGTGGTAGGGATAGCCGACAGAATGAGTTCACACCCTATCGACTCACTTCTCCGTTAGAGTGGCGAACGAGACGGCCAAGAGTGGCGAAAACGCGAACCCTGAGAACTGTCGCTGTGGGAACGTAGGTATCAAAAGCGGAAGCGGGCAATGGGCCGGCACGACCCGCAAAAACCCGCAGACGGCGCGGGGATAGCGGGTGTTAGTTGGCGATTCATCTCACTCGGTGTTGGTGTCGATATCATGGTTGATGTCGAAGTCCATCTGCTGCACATAGTCGCGCCGGTCAGACTCCATCCGTCGACGCTGCCGGCGGCGGCGCTCTTGCTTGTCGGCCTTGTCGTAGTGGTCTCGAATCGTCTGCACGGAAGCGTTGACGCGGTTCGCCACGACCTCGGTCGGGAAGCCGATGTTTAGCTGGTAGGTGATGCTTCCCGTCCTGATACGGTGAGGTGACCGAGACGAAGGGCACCGGCTGGCCTCACGGTAGGTCGTCCAACTGCACGTCGGGCGGTCTTTCCCGTGAGGGCAATCGGAGTGACGACAGGGAAGCGTGGCGAGGTACGACCACTTGCGGACGGAGTCGCCCGAAGGTCGTCCTTCTCTGGTACTGAAGAGCGGTGCCCGTCCGCGGTCATCCTGGGAATCTTTCCGGTCGTTCTCGATGTACTCCTCAACGACATCCATCACAATCCGCGGCAGCCCGACCGGGCGCTCGCCTTCCAGATTGTTCTTCAGCCCTGTTCCCTCCGAAGGCCGATGTTTGAACCACACGAAAGCCTCATCGAGGTACACATCACGGAGATCAAGCGCTCGTAAGCCGCTCATTCTTGCACCTGTGAACCACAGGAGTTCGAGCAGAGCGTGCTCTCTCGTCCCTCGAACTGCTGGCGTTTCGCGGAAGTACTGGAGCATCGCCATCGCGTCCGGTGTGGCAAGTTTCTCGTCGCTCGACCGCTGTGAGGCGTCGAGGTCAGGGACGTGGACCGCTTCCGATAATCCCTCTTCGACAGCGTTGAGTCCCTCCAGGTACCGGAAGAACTCTTTGAGCGTCCCCATCTGTCCCTCCAACGTGACGGGGGCGACTTCGCTGGCTCGGAGGTCGTGGTACTCGGTGATATCCAGCGGTTTGAGATTACCCACGGTCTCGATTCCGACCTCCTCGCACCACTCGACCCACAGTTTCAGCCGGTACCACCAGCCTCGGCGGGTCGAATCAGTCGAGTCCGAGGAACGGTGCTGGATGTAACGGTTTCGCGCCTTACGGGGCGACCAGTCGCTCGGGTCTTCGCGTTGCCGTTCAGGCATCGAGCACCACGCTCCCGCAGTTACCACACTCGTCACCCGGCGCCGCTCCGACGACCGTGGCGCCACAGCTGGAGCAATACTCGACGGTCGCCTGTCTCATGCTTGCTCCTCGTACTCCTCGCGGCTCTCATAGACGTTCACGGCGCCACAGTCGTGGCAGGCGACAGAGCCGGGGGAGGTCATCACCAACTCCCGTCGACGCTCGCAGTTCGGGCAGAATCCGACTTGCGTGAGGCTCATCGGTCCCCTCCGTCGTCGGGGCGCGGTTCGGGGCCGGTCTGGACGTACCCGACAGTAGAAGCCAGTCGAGCGCACCGCTCACAGGTCGGCTTACCGTCGCGGGCGTCGAGACCGTCGGCCACGCGGCCGCAGGCACACCGCACGTCGTCAGCGTTTTCAAGAGGCGTTTCGTCTGTTCGTTCGGGGCTGTACGGCCCCGCGTTGGTTCCAGCGACCATAGTTACCCTCTGGAACCGACTTCTCGGGCCGCGCTCCAACGCGGCCCGTTCTTCACACCGCCAACAGAGTCATCTTCAGCCGAGTCGTCGGCTCGCACTCGATACGATTCACGGGCTGTGCATAAATGTTATGGGTGGGCCGAAAATCAATATGTGTAGGTCATACGTGGGGTGATGGCCACATATGCACTAATGAGACAACCGGGAACGTGGATGACAATTTGGGACAATCTAATCCTCGCCTACATCCAGGAGGAGGGCGGAACCAGCGTCGGCGAACTCGCCAAGAAAGACAACATACGTATATCGAGGTCTCACGTCTCTCGACGGTGTAAGAAGCTTGCAGAACACGGCCTCTTACGAGCACTAGCAAACGGTGTGTATGTCATTACAGACGAGGGAGAGGCATACCTTGACGGGAAGTACGACGCCGAAAATGAAGTTTATCTCGACAACGGGGCTGACGACGGGCCGACCGCAGGTGAGGAACCGGGTGAGATATGAAACAGCGGCAGCCGGCGCCGTGGATGTGCAACCTCGACGACTTGATACTCGAATACATCGACCGTGAAGACTGGGCGACAGCGGGCCTCATCGAGTCGGAGACGACGATGAACGCCTCACGAGGGCGTGCTTTCGAGCGTCTGAAAATGATGGAACAGGCCGGCCTCGTCGAGCGGGAGCATCACCGAGGAACGATGTTCGACCTCACCGGGGATGGCATTCGGTATCTTCGTGGCGACCTCGACGCTGAGAACCTTCCGAGGCCGAACCCGCACGTTGTGTAGCAGCCTAGATTTTTACGAGGTCGGTTGGTGGTAGCGGCTAATGGATGACGAACAGCTTGAAGAGATGCGTAGGGCGTGGCTCTTTCAAGTCTTCAGAGTTTCGGCAATTGCAGGGGCTTTGTTGGGGTCTACGCTTCCACCCGTTTCGGGCTTGTTAATGGCTTCTTTGGCGGGATATGTTATTCCGGAACCGGTCGTTGTAGACGTAGGTGGAATAGCCGTTCCTGTTGTTCAGTTGGCGCAAGGTGCTTTCACCATAGAGATTTTAAGAAGGATAACCGTAGTAGTCTTCGACGGAGAACCCGAATGGAGGAAAATTGAAAAATGACCGAATACGTCTTTCACTGGCCCGAAATGGGCGTCGAGGAAGGCGAGTATGTCGGCACCGGGGAAGAAGAACTTAGCGACCCGGTCTCAGCTCGCATAGTCGTTGTTGCGGGTATACTGGCTGGGCTTCTAGCTCCGTTCGTGCTGGTCGTTGGAGCAGTTGTCGGGACGATTCTCCTAGACCAATTTGTTGGGCTGAGCGCCTTCGGCGGGTCCGCATTTGCGTCGATTATGGCGTTCGCGTTCGCGCTGGCAGCACTGGATGTAGTTGTTCAAAGGGTTGCTTTCTCACCCGTGAATAACATCTCTGGGATACTCGGCGTAATGGCCGTCATTCCAGGTGCTGCCTTGTACTTGCTGTATCGGCGTCAGTCGGCCGATGTAGACGAGGCCGAGCAAATTGCGGCGCTGGCTGGTGAGAGTGGCGCGTGGCGAATTATCGCCGCCCGTCTGTTCAAGCGTCGGCCCGGTCGACCGATGAGTGACGGCGGCCAGACAAAGTAGCGTTACCCCATCGCTTCGCCGATACGCTTCTCGGTCGGTTCTGCTAGGTACGGTTCTATCGCCGAGTAATCCGACCACCCACCGATAGACATCATCGTCCGTACGTCCACCTGCCGCTCGACGAGGTGATACGTCGCCCAGGAGCGCCGGAGATCGTGACTCGATACTTCGGACCACCGTTCGTCGTCGGCCTCCTCAGCGACCGTCTGTGCGGCTTCCTTCACCCACCGACGAACGGACGGCGTCGAGGCGTCGACCCACGCCTCCGACGCGCCCAGTCCGCGCTCTCGACTGTACTTGTGTACATCGTCGGCCACGTCCTCGGGCATCCACGCATCCCGCAGTTTCGGCTCACCGCCTTTGGTGTTCTTCCCCCGAACCTCGAACAGCCACACGTCTCCGTCGTCGGACCACCGGAGGTGCTCGTCACCTGGATAGCTCACTTCCGACGCCCGGAGACCACACCGCCCCATCAACTGCACGGCAACCTCGCGGGTCCACCCGTCGCGGCCGGCGGTGCGTTCGAGCCGGTCAAGTTCGTCCGGCGAGAGCCAACACTTCGTCACGTCGTCCGAGTCATCGAGTCGGACCATAATCGGATTTACAGGGCTATCCGTCTAGTTCTTTCGGTGGTCAGTCCGATTCGAGGGCGATATGGGCCGAGATTGGAGCGAGTCTAATCGAGTTCTGGAAGAAGTCGATTATCGAAATTTCCAGACAAACCGCACTGGAAGAGTCAATCAATGGGCTTGCGGATTGAGCGATGGCGTATCCTACGCCCACTAGTCTTCCGCAGAACACGAAATAGTGTACCCACCTAAATCTGGATTCAATTGCATTCGGAGAAGATGGCCGTGTTCCTCTACAGCCTCTTGACGACACTGATGGTTCTCGGGGTAATAGGTGAACTCTCGAACGAGGTTATCTCCGCCCTGTACCGTCACGTCCAATTGAATATGGGCTTTCTGCGATTCGAACGCATCCTCGAATAGCTGTGTATCTACTTCACCATCGTCCGTGATTGCATCCATATGGAAACGGTTGAAATATAAATACGGGTCGTCTCCATCTTCAGCCTCTGGGTCGAGGACTCCCACATCTACAGCCAGCTGTTGGTCGTGAAAATTGTCGATACGAATTGAGGTGAAAAGCGGGTCATCCTGTAGAGAGCTACAGCCCGCCAGTGGTCCAACTGTCATCGCTCCGCCGGCCACTAACAAATCCCGTCGCCGAATTTGCACATTCATAATTTCCCCCCTATTATGGACGTTAAAATACATTTTGGTCAATATACAGTTTGTAATTTTATCTGCCGAGCAAAACGTGAGCCGTCTGTACTGACCGATTTCTGCAACAAGTCGATTATGAGTAACTCCAGTTTACCCGCCTGAAAGATAGATTCGCAGACTGCCGGACCAACGATTTCCTTCAGAGCTGTTTTCGGCAGCTTTCGATGAATGAATTGAGTTGTGACCCAACTTCCGGTTCGACACTCAGTAGAATACTATGACAATCTTCGTGAGGAAACTGGAAGACATACGCATTTTCATGAGAATGGACAAGGCAGTTTTTGTGCCCTATTTGCGAATCAGGGGTATCATGGAACGCTTCGCTCATGTCTATTTTGAACGATTTAACCGCCTTTTCGTACTGCTCTGAACTGTACGATTCTTGGAGACGTTTGTTAAGATAGACCATTTCAAAATTGTCCTTATACAAGACGACGACAGTCCGTAAAGAGTCACCCACCCTATCTTTTGAAAAATTGACTAATCGCTCACTGGTTTCGAGGGGCATGATAGAACAATAAACAAGAACCCTACTTAGACATACTGTTGAATAACTCCAAGATGACTCGAGTATCATCCGTTCTACGCGGCATTTTATGTCGGCTACAATGGTTGTCGGAGATTGCAGTGTTCTCCGACAGGTCACCGCTCAGGGTTCTCGTCCTCGTCGACCGTCTGTTGTTCGACCGCCGCCTCGGTCGCCGCCTGCATCGCCTCGCCGGTCTCCATCCCAGCCGGCGGCTTGTACGGCAGCCGCGACGCGACGGCCCTCCCGAAGCCACGTAGCCGTTCCTGTGCGTAGTACGTCGGAGCGGTCGCCCCAGCGAGAAACGCCAGCACAACCGCCGCCAGCGTCCCGCTCGTCGGCGCCGCCTCGGCCAACGCCTCAAGCATCGCGCTCCTCGTTCCGGCTGGGTTGCGGACGGTCTCGAACCTGCTCGATTACGCCGGGGTACGCCTCACCGCCGAGCAGCAGCCGCTCGTTCCGCTCCGACCGACGCCGGTTCTCCTCCACGTCGGACAGCAGCCGGGAAACGCCCTTTCGGACGGTCGCCGCCGTCCCGACCGCCGCCGCCGCCGTCACCGACGCCGAGAACAGCGTAGCGAACTGCACCACGTTGAGACCGAAGGCCACCGTCTCGGCCATCGTCAGCCGGCCACCTCCGCCCCGAGACGGGCATACGGCGTCAGCACGACCAGCACGACCAGCGCCACGATACCAGCAGCAGCGTAGGGCGCCCACCCCGGCAGCCACCCGTCGCCGTCGCCGCCGCCGGCGCCGCTGCCGCTGCCGCCGCCACCGCCGCCGAGGTCTCGGCCGTCGCCATCGAGGTCCCCGAACTGCCACTCGATGAACGCCTCCGACCCGGCATCCGCGCCCGTCCCGACCGCGTCATCTACGACGTTCACCGGCGAGTCGTCTACCGTCGCCGCCGTCGCCGCGTCCCACGCCAACGCCGCCGGCATCGTCACCGGATTCGCCAGCAGCGCACTCTCGGCGCCGGAAACGACCACCTCGCCTAAGTCGAGGTCGCCGCCGTCGAGACCCGTATCCGGCCAGTTCTCATCAGCCTCCGGCCCAACGAACTCGTAGCCGTCGCCCTCCGAATCCGAGTCCGCCGGCTCCATCTCGTCGGGGTCGGTCCACTCGTCGCCGCCGTCGAGCAGGTTGTCGTCCGTCGACGTGACCGAGACCGTCCCGTCGTCCGAAGTGTCTCCCTCCATCGTCACAACCTCGAAGCGTCGTCAAAGTTCGCCAGACGGTCGAACATCGACTTTTCATCATCCGATAGGTTCGACTCGGCCGATCGCTCCGTGAGGTCGTCGTTCGCCTGCTCGGGGGCGTCTCCCCACTCTTGGGAGTCGCCGGGGTCGGCCAACACGCCACCGCTCGGCGCCGTGCTGCCGTCCTGAGTGTCCGGGGCGTAGTTCTCCGCCAGTTCCTCGGCGTCGACGTTCAACGCCTCGCCAACCGAGACAAACGACACGTTCGCGTCGTCGCCCGGCTCGTCGTTCTCCTCGCCCGTCTCGGCGTCGTCGTACAGCACGCCGTCTCGAACCGTCAACTCCGTGCCCTCCAACGCCTCCCGGAGAGACCCGGCTGCCTCCGTCGCTGCCTCCGGCACCGGCGCCGGTGCCTCCTCGGCTGCTTGCTCCGCACTATCACCCGTCAACAGCAGGTAGCCACCGCCGAGGGCAATCACGCCCACGCCGCCGGCCGCTGCCATCTTCTTCTGTTTTGCGTTCATCGTGTTGTTGGTCCGCAGTCGGTCAGTCGCACGTTACAGCCCGTGAGCAGCCGGGTCTTGCCCGACTGTCGGCCCCGCCTCGAAGTGGGTCGGTTCGCCGTTGCCACTGAATAACTCCGTCCCGTAATCCGCCGCGTCAGTCGGGTACGAGTGAACGGTGTACCCGCCCCCGCCGTAGTTGGTGACAAGCACCGTCCCGAGAGGCGACTTCGACACGTTCGCAACGTTCGGCAAAGCCGGGGGCGTGAGGTGCCGAAGCACCACGTCTCCGTTTTGGTCTACGACGAACGGCGGGCCGCCATCTCCCTGTGAGATAAACACCCGATTGCGGTCTATCGCCGTCATCCCTTCCACGCTGCCAATACTCTCGTGGCCGAGCGAGGAGCCGGTCAAGTCGCTGTAGGGAACCGTCCAATCTGGCCCGGTAGAGAGGTCAGGCGAGAAGAACGCCAACTCGGTGTTGCCGTTGCTCGCGGCCATTACCGACCCGTCCGGGAACGCGACGAATCCGCCATTATACAGCGTCGAATAACTGGATACGGTCGACCCGTCGCTGTCGTCAAACGCGGAGAGTCCCGAACCGGTCATAATGAAGAATCTCCCGGCCTCTGACGCGAACATCTCCCCTGCGTAGTTGTTCGTTTGCGCAAAGGTCTCCGTCTTGAACAGTTGGGAACCGGTATCAACGTCAGCAACCCGGTATTGAACGTCGTAATCGCCGTTTTGGAGCAGGAGATAGAGTTTTTCGTCGGTTGCCCGCAGAGACGTGACGGTCGTAAACCCGTTGCCAGAGAGGTCGATGCCGTCGCTCTGTGAGACGCTGCTGCCCGTCCCTGTCGGGTATATCAGGCCGTTGTTCGAGTAGAAGGCCCGAAGCGACCCATCGAACAAGAACGAGGCATACATCGCCCCGGAGTAACCACCGAGGTTCTGTGCCTGCCCGCTCCGTGGGTCCAGCCAGTAGAGACCGGCGTTATCGCTGCTCCGAACGAACACACCGACCGGGTGCTTCACGTCGCCTATAGGACGCTGAAGGTGGTCGCTGGCGTAACTCGTCCCGCCGTCGCTACTGGTTGAAGTCGACCCGCTGCCGATAGACCGTGTCATTGCCACGCCTCCACGTTCAGCGTGGTGTCCGTCGAGACCGCCCGAACCCACACCTGCGAGGTCGTCACCTGAATGCCCGCAACCGGCGAGTCAGACGACCCGTATGGAATAACCGCCTCCTCGTCGGTCGGGTCCGTGAACGCAACCAGCACGTCCTCGGAGATGTTCCGCAGGTCCACCTCGGACGCCACGAACCCGAGGTCTATCTCGGACCACTCGCCGGTAACGGCCGCCACCGCGTCGGCGTAGTAGGTCCCCGACTCGTCGGGGTCGCCGTCGTCCTCGTTCCGCTGGTTCAGCACCACCTCGACGGCCTCGCCGTTGCCGTTGGCGACTCGCTGGGCCTGCATCTCCATCAGCAGCGCCGCCAGCAGCATATCGGTCTCGTTCATCGTGAGACCCGGCGGCAGCACCGCGTGATACTCCGCGATGAGGTCCTCGACCGTCTCGTTCACCGTCAAGCCGGCCATCAGGCGGCCCTCCGTACCTCGATGGCGAGCAACACCAGCATCACCGCCAGCATCAGGTCGTCGCCATCGAGGGCGAAACTGTGCCCTTCGGACGTTTCCAGCACGATACGCGGGCCGCTGCCGCCAGCCGGCGCTGGCTGATAGCCGCCCGTCTCCTCGGTCGTCTCGGTCGGAAGCCACTCGTCATCGGACCCTGCTGCCGCTGTGGGCGAAGCAGAGGCCGAAGAAGTGCCTCCCGACCCTTGGATGGTCGGAAGCATTGTATCACTCCAAGTCGAGTGCGGAACGCTTCACGGCCCGGCCGAGACCCGAGACCGTCCCCTCGTACTGCACGATGGGAATGTCTATCAGCGCGTTCGTCGCGTCGTCGCCGTTCGAGGTCGACAGGTTCGCGTCGTCCCATCGAACCGCAAACGGAGAGTCGACGTAGATGTTGAGCGACCAGTTGGCCGGCACGACACCCTGATACGGGTCCGTAAACTCGAACTGCACCGGGTTCTGGTTCTGGTCTCGGTCAGCGATGCCCGAGGTCGTGTCCTCGGTCAGCGTCTCCGACATCTGCGAACTCGTTTTCGGCGCCACCTTCTCGACGGTGACAACACCGGGGTCACGGGCCACGTAGAAGGCGTGCAGCGTCGTCTCCGTGCCGGCGTCGGTGTAGTCGAAGGCATCGTTTGCGTAGTCGATGCTGTCCGGCTGAACCCGACTCCCGCCGGCGTAGAGAATCAGGTTCTCCGTGTTCTTCGAGTCCACGAGGTTGTGCGAGAGGCTGAACGTCTCCGTGTCGTCAGCCGTCGCGTTCGTGGTCTTTTCCTCGCCGGCGACGAACGCCAGCCGAGCAGCCGGCCCCTCACGGACCCGGATGGGAACCTGCGCCTCCCGAGACGCTACCAGCGTCCGCTCGCCTGCCGTCCCGTCCGACAGGTCGAATGCGGACTTACCGAGGGCCTTCGACCGTCCGCCCTTCTCCTTGAGGGCGGTGAGCGGGTTCGGCATCGGTTACTCCCCCTCGTAGGAGACCGTTCGGGTGGCTTTGCCGTCGACGTACAGCTCCGAGTTCGACCAGTCGACTTGTGCCGAGGAAACCACGTCGACCCGGAGAGAGTCGAAGTACCGGACGTTGATGACCTTGCCCTTCAGGTCGACTTTGACGGCGTCGATGTTCTCCTCGTTGCGCTGTTCGCGCATATCGAGGGCGTTCCACGCCGCGATGTTCTTCAGCCGCTCGGAGACGACGACCGGCTGCTCTTTGCTCGGCACGTCGACGCGAAGCAGTACCTCGGTGTCGTTCGGCAGCGGGTTTCCGGCACCGTCTCGAAGGTCGAAGTAGATGGGAACGCCCGACTCGTCGCCCTTGTTGACAGAGTGCCGAATCTGTTCGGCCGTCCCGTCCTCCGGCGAGAACGTGAGGATAGGCGTCAGTTCCCCGGTGGTGTTCTGCTGCTGGGTAGCGTACTGCGAGAGGTGGGTAATCTCGCTCATTTACATCGCCCCCTCGACCGCGTCCCGAACACCGAAGCGCTCACCGAGTGCGAGCGCCGTATGGGCGCCGGCGCCGAGTTGAACGTGCCGCTTCTGCCGACCGGAGACGCCGGGGGCATACTCCGCACCGACGACCGTGGCGAGGCCATAAACCTCGGTCGGGGCGTCGTAGTTGGTCATCGACTCGGCAGCCACACCGAGGGCCGCCGCGATACTGTACCCCGAAACGAGAAGCGCCGTGTCTCGCGCAAACCCGGGGTCCGCCAGTTTACCAAACGCGTCCATCATCTGCAATCCCCCGTAGACACTCGCTATCCATCAAGAACCGACGCACTCGGGTGTAACGAGGGGCGTCCGAGACGCCCTCAGACGGGGCTACGAGTTGCAAGTGTGGGCCTGACAATCTGAGACGTGAAAATTAACTCCGGTTCGGTATGTGTAGGTGCTTATCGGTCGGCCAATTCATTTTATCCGGTCAAGAGTAAGAGAGGTACGTCTACGGTAGTGCCGTTCGCAGATCATCGCGGAGGTCATCAACGTCTTCGAGGCCAACCGACACTCGAACCAACGTCTCCGGAATCTCCGCCGTCGCCTCCCCATGGCTCACCTCGTCTGGAATCATCAACGACGGCACCTCAATAAGGCTCTCAACTCCACCAAGGCTGGCCCCCGGCGTAAATACCTCAAGTCCCTCGATAAACGCTTCTAGTTCGATTAGCGAGCCGTCGAACTCAAAGGACAGCATCCCGCTGTATCCCGACATCTGTTCACTCGCAAGCTCATATTGGGGATGACTCTCAAGACCCGGATAGTACACTCGACTCACCCGGTCGTGGTTCTCAAGGAACCACGCCACCGCCATCGCGTTCTCTTCATGGTGTTCCATCCGTGCTGGCAACGTCTTCAGCCCCCGCGAAACCAAATAGCAGTCGAACGGCGACAGCATGTTGCCAAGCCCGACGCGCTGGGCAAACGCCAACTGCTCGAACACCACATCATCGTCTGTAATGACGGCACCACCAATCGAGTCGGAATGCCCGTTGAGATACTTGGTCGTGCTGTGGACGACGATGTCGGCCCCCAGTTCGAGCGGAGCTTGGAAATACGGACTCGCAAAGGTGCTATCCACACCTAGGGGGATGTCGTGTTCGTCTGTAATTTCAGCTATCGACCGGATGTCGTACAATCGTATCAGCGGATTCGACGGCGTTTCTATCCACACCAAGTCGGTGTCTGAATCGACGGCGGCAGCGACGGTTCCGGGATTACGGGCATCGACAAAGTCGATGTCCACGCCGAAATGGCCGGCAGCGAGTTCTGTGAGCAGTTTCTCGGTGCCACTATAGATCGAGTCAGCAGTAACAACATGTCCATCCGAGGGAACCAGCGACAGTATCGTCGTTGAGATTGCGGCCATCCCGGAGGCGAAGGCCAACCCATGTTCGCCGCCTTCGAGGCGAGCTAACTGGTCTTCGAGAGCTGCTCGCGTCGGATTGCTCTCGCGTGAGTAGTCGTGGTCATTTGCGTCGTCGCCGCTGGCCCACTCGAAGGTGGTGGAGAGGTGGATTGGCGGAACAACGTCGTTCGTCCCATTTCTGTGGGGGCGGGTCTTGGTCTCAGCTGCGCCGACGGCTATCGTTGCGAATCGATTCTTGTCGGCTCGGTCATCGGGGCGTGTCATACGTGACTCAGATTTGAACCACTCTGGCGGTGGTGTATTCCACTACTACAAGGGTGACCATAGGAGTGTTCTCTTTAGAGATGTCTAGCGAGATGATTTCGGATCGGGACGGAACAATATCTTGAGATGGACACAGGTTTGGGAGAAATCTTCCATGAGAGGGTGTGTCGTTGGAGGGTAAACGTCTTGTTCGCGTGAGGGCGTGAACGGTAGTAATGTATCTTGTTACGTTCCGGCTTGCTCCGGGAGAGTACGACGCGGAGTTCCACGAGTTGAATGACGCGATACAAGCGGCTGCCGAGCAGACGGAGGGGTATTTGGGCAAGCGGACGTGGCATGCTCCGGAGAGTGAGGAGGTTCTCGTCGTGTACTACTGGGAGTCGTTGGACGCACTAGAGTCGTTCGGGGCAGATCCTGACCACAAACGGGGGAAACGACGGTGGACAGAGTGGTACGACGCGTATGAAGTCACTATTACAGAAGTTGTTGAGGCATACGGGAGTGGGTTCGGGGATGATACAGACCCACCTCTATAGGACATCTGGGTCTTCTTCGATTGGTGCAATCCTTCGTAGTGAAACAGGCTCCCCTTCTGTACCGACCGTGCAATGGCTTCCCTGTACTGACCGGGATTTTCACAGACAGTTTTTGATTGAAGAATCTCTGCTACTGCTGCCGTTCGTCCATCAGAACGCGGACCATCTCGGCATTGCCTGGTTTACTTCCCGGCCGCTCCTCTCCGACCCGTTCCTGAAGTTCCTCAAATCGGTCGGCATCGTCGCCATAGAGAGTGATTCGGACCGGCATTTCACACCCCCACGTCGATACGCATCCCAGAGGCGCCAACGTGGTCGCACTCCGGGTCGTAGTTCTCTGCCGACCGAATCCGCTTCATCGCCCCCGAGTCGTCGCTGTAAATCCACTCGGAGTCCGTGACGAGTTCTGTCCCGTCGTCGAGTTCTTCGGCCCACTTCCGCACCGAGACAGCGCCGGCATCTGGGGTGTGCAACGCCTTTGGGAGTCCAGGTACGTCCTGACCGCCGCTGCTGTGTGCCTTCGCTGGGTAGTTCAGCGTCTCCTCTGCTGACGACAGATCGTTGTGGTCCTCGAACCCACCGATAAAACGCGCCGTCGCGTTCCCAAGTACCTGCTTGTCGATGGACGCCGGCCGCTGGGTGACCCACATCGCGCTGTTACCCTCGCCGCGCCCGGTCGTTGCCAGTCCCTCAATTGGTTCGGGGTAGCCACCGGATTGCGGCGCCACGAAGTGCCCCTCGTCGACGACGATGAGAGTGGTCCCCTCGACGTGGTGCCGACCGCCGGTGATGATGTTGGCGCATACTTCTCGCCACTCTGTGTTTCCGAGGTGCTTGGAGTGGCGAGCAACGACGAGATGCCCGTTTTCCTCAATGGCGTTGCCCCACTGCTCGGGAGTCACCGACAGTTCGATGTTGCCGGCGAGGTGATGCTTTGCCGGCGCCGGGCCGTGTTTCTTCGAGCACAGCCCCCGATACTCGTCTTTGTAGTCGAGAACAACCACGTAGTCGTAGCGGTCGAAGTTCCGCTCCGTGATGGTCTGGGTCAGCCACGATTTTCCCCATCCCGACGCCGCCAGCAGCGAGAGGTTCACGCTTCAACCCCACCCTCTTCGGGGTCGCCGGTGTCGCCTTCTGATTCCGGGTCCGTGATTGCCTCGGTAGCTGCCTCGATACGCCGGATATTGGCGTCGATAGGGCCACGGGACGCCCACCGGAGGGTTCGGCGGTCAGAGTAGTTCACTACGGTCTGTTCGAAGACGTCAAGCGGGACACCGAACCGCTGTCGAACGAACTGGTCGGCCAGTTCCTCGTCGTCGGTCTCCGGGCCGGCACCAAGGTCGTCCCGAAGGGCCGCCGCCCACCCGGCGACAGTCTGCTCCCACGCTTCGGCGTCCTTGCCGGCGTGCTCCTTGGCGGCCTCGACGTTTTGGAGGGCGTCTGGTGCTTGCTCCTCGACGAAGAACTCCCACAGGTCACCGCTTACCTGCGCACCGACCAGGCGAACGAACTGGTCGACGCGCTCCTCGGCCGGCGGGAGGTCGTCGGGCCGGTCGATGCCGATGGCCTCGTAATGGTCCTGTACGGCTTCGTGCAGGTCACGTTCGACGCCGGCCACGGCAGTCGCCAACGCCCGAATCTCTTCGCGGTCCTCGATGTTCGCGGCGCCGGCCATCTTCTGCTGAATTTGGTCCATCACGCCGCACCACCTCGCGTTTTCTGGGCCACTTCTCCGAGGGCGTCCTGTGCCACGTCGGTCTCTTTGATGATGACTGTCCCGGCGACGGTCGCGGTGCCGATGACGAGCGCCTGCCCCGGCGGCAGGTCCTCAGCACCAGTCATCTCCGCGAAAACGCGGTCGGCTTGCTCGTTGAGGGCTACAGGTGGCTGGTTCGCCAGCGCCTCGATCTCCTCGGCGTCGGCCTCGCCGTCGCCGTACTCGTCGACGACAGCTACCAGCAACGTCGCCAGCACGTCGACGTACATATCACCCCAATTGGGGCCGCTCACGTCGCCGCTGTCGTCGGGCTTCTGGCCAGCCTCCTCGCCGGTGTCGTCGTTGGTTGTGGCTCCATCGTCGGCTGCTTCCTTCCCGGCGTCGTCGACGGCGTCGAGGTCGGCATCGGAGAGGTCCAAAGTTGCCTTCTCGTCTTCTTCCATCTCTGGCCGTGCATCATCGTCGTTATCGGGCTGGTCCTCGGTGGTCTCTGACTCTGTTTGCTCCTCGGCCTCCTCGAGTACTTCGTCGTCGCTCGTGGTGTCGTCATCACTCATCGTCCCACCCCTCGAAAGCGTCGGCGGTGTCGTCGCCGTCGTCGAGGTCCTGCGCAGTCGTTTCGTTACTTTCCTCGTTCCCTCGAACCAGCAGCACGACCAGCGCCAGGGCGACCGACGCCGTCACCAACGTCACCGCTGCACTTCCGCCGGCGTCGTCGTCGGTCGTATCATCGACGGGGTCGACCGACACGGTCTTGTCGTCGTCATCGTCGTCGTTGTCGGCCGGCGCCGTGTTCGCTTCAACCTGCTGCTGGTACTCGTCGTCAGTATCCGGTCCGTCGGTGGTCTCCGGCTGGTCGTCGCTGCTGGTCTCCTGGTCGCCTGAGTCTTCAGGTTCCTCGGGTTGCTGGTTTCCCTGCTGCTCGACGGTTGGTTTCAGTTGCTCCCAGTCGTGGCTGTCGTCGCTTGACGCGTTAATGTGGGACCGCACCGCCGCCAGCGATTTACCGCCCTTTTTGCCGTAGTCGCACCCCTCAGCGGGGCAAGTGTAATCTGTCATCGATGTTCTGCGTGGTTTTGGACCGCGAGGTCCTGCGTGGTCTCAAGCTGCTCGTGGAGTCGTTCGGGTTCGAGGGGGTCCTTCCCGGCTTGCTCTCGAATACGGTTGATGGCCGCGAACGCCTGCTGTGCGGTTGCTTTTCGGTCTTCGAGGAGGGAGAGGAGTCGGTCAATCTCACTAATCGCTGCCTTGTACCCACCCCACGACCGCTGAAGCGCCCCCTTCTTCTCCCCGGAAAGCCCTTGCTCGGTGCTGGTCTCATCAGTGGTCGAACCGCCCGAAAGCAACTGCTCGACTTGCTGGTCGTCGTACCCGCAGACCTCAGCCAGAAACTCACACGCCTCCGGTTGGCCGTGCTCGCAACTGTCGCGGGCGTGGTCGCACCCCTCTTTGGCGTGCTTTTCCGCCTGCTCTCGCCGCTGTCGCTGCTGGCGCTCTGTGGCCTCGTCGTCGTAATTCGCCCCGCCACCCCTGTCGATACCACCCGATTTTGCTGCTCGTTCGAGGATTGGGCGGGCGTCGGTGACGTTGTCCACCTCGCCGGGGTCGACGTGCTGGAAAGCGTCGATGCCGTACTCGGCGCCCAAGCCCTTCAGATAGCGTGCCTTCGGGACGTTCACCCCATCACGAGAGAAGTCGAGGTTTCGCTTCTCGGCTTCGGTGAGTTCGACCGCCTCGATGGAGGGGCGATTTGCTGCTGCTTGTTCGCTGGTAGCGACGGCTTCGGCGTGGTCGATGACTGACTCTGGGGTGTCGCTGGTGAAGGTGACCGTCGTCAGGCGGCGGTCGTCGTCGGTACAGAGGTGGTCGGCGTGCTGGTCTCGCACCCGGTCAGCCGCGGCTTTCGTCGGGAACTCGATTTCCGGGCTCATCGGGGGTCCTCGAAGATGATTTCCCCGCCTGTGGCCTGCTGAGCGTCTGCTTTACTCTGATATTGAGATACCACGGGGTTGTCGGTCTGTTCTTCCTCTGGGAACGCATCGCGGAGCCACTCGACGACGAACAGGCCGCTTGGGAGTTTGGTGCCAACAGCGACCCGCTCCCATTCGTCGTTGAATACGTCGAAGCGGCGGCAGGGATGGCCAGGTCGGAGTTGCTCCATCAGTACCCCGTGGCGGCCTCTACCGCCGACTCGAAGAGCGACCAGCCAACGGCACCGACACCGACTGCGAGCAGGCCGTAGAGGATGATTTCGTTGGCGTGTGCATCGCGCTCTGTGGCTTCTGCTTGTCGCTCGGCTGCTGATGCTCGTCGGTACTGGTACACCTCGATTGGGTCGGCCTCGATGTCCGGGTGCTGCTCGATTGCTGCTGGTCGGGGGGTCTCGACCCCTTCGAGCAGCCACTCGGCAGGGGGTTGGTCGCCCCCTTCGTTGCTGGTCTGTGCTTGGTTGTCCGCCGTGGGTTCGTCTTGACCCATACGAGAGCCACAGAGAGGGCCGATAATGGGCAAGTCGCCTACCCCTGAACTGGCTCCTGAATCGTCCGGGGACTAGTCCCCTGATTCCACCGGAGACGGCCCCGGTGTTAAGACGGTAGAGGTCACAGGGGTTCGTGTATGGCGACGACAGAAGCAGACAGGTTGGTTGCGGCGCTTCAGGCGCCCGATGATGCTGATTTGACCCCGCTGGGACCGGTCAAAGTTGGGAATCGCTCCGGGTCGCTCACCGTCTCACTCCCCAAGCGAACGGCGCAAGGCTCGGGAGTTGAGCAGGGTGACCGGATGAACGTGTATCACGACCCCCTGAGCGGGGCGTTCGTGTACGTTCCAGAAAAGAGACAGTAGCGAGTTACTTGTACGCCTCGCCTTCGTCGGGGTGGTCGGCGTTACGGACGTGCTGGTTGTGTTCTCTGTAGTCCTCGCTTTCGTGATGGCAGCCGAGGCAAACGACCGTCATCGGTCAGTATCCGCTGATGGTACTCCGGTCGTTTTGACAAAGTTGCCACTATCTTTTTGAGGTAGCCTCTTCGAAGAAACGATGGGCGGTAGGAGAAAGGTGCATCCCCCACCACCATTTCGCATCTTCCCCCCTATCGTTCCCCTCCGAGAAGACCGGTCAGAACCGTCTGCATACCGATTATTCATACCGATGCACCTCCATCGTCATCCCAGACGGCTTCGGCAGTTGCCCACGCGGCGGCGCCGAAAGGGACGTTGATGCGGCCGTGCTGGTACTTCTGAATCGTTTTCTGTTCCTCCGGGATGTCGTCCTGCGAAGGGAGCGAGTCGGCGTATCCGAGTTGTTCGACTTCTTCCCCGGTCTGCTGGCGGGCCTCTTCGACTTCCGCGACCGTCCGGCGGTGAACAGTAATGTAGCCACCACGAACGGTGATGAACTCCTCTCGGTCAAGGGGCCGGAGAAGGCGACTCGATACCTGTGATTTCTTCGTGTTCTGGGTGTGGAGCGTTGAGCGCGCCTCCTCGACGGTGACACGGCGGACGCCTCGCGGGTGGTCGCTGACTTCTAACAGTGCCTCGAAGGCTTCGCGGAGTTCAGGATGGTCGGGCTTGTAGAGGTTGGTGTGGTCGGCGCCGTCGTCGTACTCCTCGATGACTTCCTGAAGCGTCTGCCGGATGAGTTCGGCGCGGCTCATGTCGCGGTCGGCGGCGACCTCGTCGAGCGCCTCGATATCGACACCGCCGGGATTGAACGACACTCGGGACGGATTCGAGTTGATTTGCTTGCTCACGCTGACCACCCCGGCGTGATTACGTCCGTGATTACGTCCGTAATCGTGGGACGGCGCCGAGACAGGCAACTCGTAGTCACGACCCCCCGGTGCGGTGGAAAAGGCGGCTTCGTGCGCGGGTGGGCGTGCGCGATATTCATCGTCGCACACCTCGTCGGCCGCCGTCGGCGCGGACTCGTTCGGGGTTGTCGTGCTGGTCTGCGAGTTGCTGGTCGTCGTCGAGGTCGTCGACGGACTGGATTCGGACGGGGGTGCCGTTTACGTCGCTGTCGGGAACGACGGCGGCCTTCCGAATCGTCAGCAGGTGGGCGCAGGGCGTGTCGTGGAAGCGGAAGCCGTCGCAGGTGCAGCGACCGACGTACTCGCCGCTCTCCTCGATGAGAACGACGCTGTGGGTGTCGTTGCCGTCGGGGAGGGTGACCGTCCAGACGTGTTCGCGGCGCTGTTCGATGAGCGCGGTCGTCGGGTCGGCTCGCTGGAAACTCTCGGTTCCCTCGTCACGTTCGGCCTCGAAATCGAGAACACGCGGATCGGCGCTCATGGGGGTGAACACCTCCGCACGAAGCGGCCACGACCACCCGCTTTCGGGTCGGAGATGTGATTCTCGACGGCGTCGACGACGGCTTGCTGGCCGACGCGCACCTTCCGAATCCAACAGTCTTCGTCGTGCCGTGTGTTGACGACGTAGTACGCGGTCTCTTCGTCGGACTGCTCTCGGATGTAGCCGTTCCAGCCGGCGTCATCCTCCCACAGCCGTAGCTCACCGTCGTCGTTGAACAGTTCGGAGACCTCGCGCGTCTCGGTGACGGTGGCGGCGTTGTCGTCGAGGTCCGCGTGAACCTCAACGTCGCGCTCGGCGCTCACGCGGCACCACCCCCTACATTGATGTGTTTGCTTACGTCAGGTCCCAAAGAACTGAAGGGTAGTATGGGCCGGCACGAATTTGAATCGTGGTTACGGCCACCCGAAGGCCGAAGGATACCAAGCTACCCCACCGGCCCGCACTCGATACGAGGCCGGCGCCGACTTTAAGGGTTATGATGCGGCTCGATTCAGAGCGCCTCGGGGTCCGAGGTTGGCTCTGCGGTGCCGCCGCCACTGCCCGGCTTCTCGCCGCTGACCTGAAGGTACGCATCGGCGAGAATACCGTAGCTGATGATGGAGAACACCGACGTGAGTGCGAGGCTCAGGACTTGACCGGCGGCGGGGCTGACGAAGGAAGCCACCGAGCCGATGCTACTCCCGACGCCCGTGACGACGCCCACGATGAGACCGAGTGCGAACAGGCCCCAGCGGTTGCCGCTGGCGAGTTCCCAACTGCGACTCAAAGCGTCGATGGCGCGTTCGTCCTCAACGCCGATGGCGAAGATGACGAAAATGAAGCTAATCGCGAGGAAGATACCGGGGACGAACAGCAGGATGAACCCGATAGTGACCGCGATTGTGACGATGATGTTGGCACCGATGGACGAGATGAACGCCCGGCCCATTCGGCGGGTGAACAGCTCGCTAGGCATGGAGTTCAACTCGGACTGCTCGCGGGTCAACGCCCGCGTCGCAGCGATGTAGAGGACGACACCGAACGCCAAGCCGACGATGGCGATGACACCGGCGACAGCAGCCGGGACCGGCAGTGCGAATCCGAGCTGGCCGGATTGCTGGGCCTCCGGCGGGAGGATGTCGATGAACACCGCGTTGACCGACCCGAGGAACAACAGTTGATACACGAAGGTCAATAGCATCAATACGCCACCACTGTACGTGAGCGACCGGCGAATACCGTCGCCGAGCGCGTCACCGATTTGGAGGGACATACACTGAAGGATTCTCCAGCACCTCACTTAAATCCCCGTCAGAATCCGGATTTAACAGTCAGTATACATCGAACCCGTCGGTGTCGAGATAGTTGTGGGCAACCGTGATGGCGTGGTCGGCGTGGAGGGCCTCTGGACCGAGGGAGACGCGTTCGTCGGCCACCTCAGCGAGGAGGTCGGCCTCGTCGCCAGTGAAGTCGTGATGATCCGAGAGAACGAACGCTGGGTCACTTGGCGCGTCGAGGTCGACTACGGGCTGGCCGCCCTCGTGGAGTTCGATGAGCGTGCTTTCCTCGGCGACAGAGCGGGCGGTTGACTCGAAGTCCCCCTTGCCGATGTAGACCCCCGGAGAGGGATTGGCCTCCATCGCGCCGATGGCGCCCTCACGGGCCTCAAGGGCACCGCGAATCAACGCCGCCGTCGACCGTTCGTCGGGGTTGAGCCGTCGCAGTTCCGCACCTTCGAAGCGGACGACGTACTCGTCGGCCAAGACGAGATGGACGCGAACGTCCTCGCGAAGCGCGTGTGAGAGGAAAAAGGCGCTGTTGACACACCGACACAGCACGTCAAGGCGGCCGGCACCGGGCAGGTCTTCGAGCGAGAAGTCGGAAGTCGTCGGCGCGTCGTGGCCGACGACGATGAACTGTCGCATACGGAGGCGTGGAACTGCCTGTGGTATAGGTCCCGCGTTCGAGCAAGGACGGTGACTTTATCGCCTCGGGGTTGTCAGACGAGGGTATCCATGGACGCCCGCGAGGTGCGTGAGTTACTCGACGACCGACCCGACCTCGAATCCGCCCTCAACGACGTTCGGGCGGTTGACCGTGACACTGATACCTGGACGTTCGACGACGTGCCACTTGACTCCGGCTCTTTCGGCGAGTTGGTCGCAGCAGATGTCGTCGAATCCGTCGGCGATGAATACCGACTTACCGACCCCGAGGCCGTCGAGACCGCGCTCTCGGGTGAGACGATTTCCAACGATGGCGCGGCCGAATTCTCGTTTTCCTTACCGAAAGTCAACCGGACGGCCGCGGCGAGCCTCTTCGGTCTACTCGTCCTCACTGTTGTCTTTCGAATCACGGCGTATGGGTCAGTGTTTCGCGACCGCGTGGTGTATCCGGCCAACGACCCCTACTACTACGTATATCACGTCGAGCAGGGACTCAAAAATGGCTGGAGTCTCTCGAATCTCCCCGGTGGATTGGAAACCCAAGAGCCGCTGACGATTCTGCAGATGCTTCTAGCGACTGAACTCACCGGTGGCCTTGGGCCCCACAACGTGGTGTTAGCTCTCCTTCCAGTCGTCGTTGCCGTGGCGACCGCTCTACTCCTATATCTGTTCGTGTGTGAGGTCACAGGCGACCGCCGTATCGCACTCGCAAGCGTTCTCGTCCTCGCAGTCTCGCCGATTCACGTTGCCCGTACGGGCGTCGGATTCGTTGACCACCATGGCTTCGACTACCCGTGGCTCATCATCACCGCGTGGGGACTGACCGCGACTTTCGACCTAGAGACGCTGGATGTGGAGTGGCCAACCGTACGAGCCATCGCGCTGTTGGCTATCGGTGTCGCTGGAAGCATCCTCGCATGGTGGGCGGCGTCGCTGCTGTTGATTCCGATTGCCATTGCCGTCGTGGTTGGGGCAGCGCTCGCTGTCCGGGACGACGAACCGTTTCTCTCTGCCGGGCTTGCCACTGCACTCGGCGTGGGGGCTGGAGCGGCTATTATCGGTCTCACGCACCTTCTGTGGAGCTGGCACGAGACGGTTACTGTTGCTGTCCCTGTCCTCTTGACTGCTGGGATTCTTGGCGTCGTCGGTGCGGCCGCTGCATGGCGTCACTTCGGGTTACCCCCGTGGGCATTTCCGACGACGGGCCTTGGCGGGACCGTCATCGTCGCAGTGCTCGTGTCCACGCTTGCACCGAGCGTGTGGACGCAGGTAACCAGCCAGCTTTCGCGGCTGTTCGGCACCCAGGGTATCAGCGAAACGAACTCGCTGTTCAGCGGAGAGACAATGGGGTGGCTGTTCCTTTTCGGGCTGTTGTTGCTCGTTTCGCTGCCCGCGATAGCGTGGGCAGCCTATCGTGTCTATGACGGAAATCAGCGGTGGCTAGCACCGACCAGCTACGCAGTTTTCCTTTTGGGTCTTGGCGCCGTGCAGCTTCGCTACGGCGGTGAGTTAGCGCCATTCGTCGCACTGTTCGCGGGCCTGTTCGTGGTCGGAATTGCTGCATGGATCGACGCTATCGAACCGATTACCCCTCAAGTAGACAGCGGGAACCGTGAGCTGTCTATTCCCGAGCGTAGCACAGTAGTCCGCGTCGCCCTTGTCATCGTCTTGGTGTGTGGCCTCTCGGCAATTCAGGCACCAATCGTTGCGAGCGACCTCACCATCCCGGAAGAACAGTACGACACCGCGGCCTTCCTCGACAGCTACGCTGAAGACGCCGGCCATGAGTACCCCCAATCGTACGTCTTCAGCCCGTGGTCGTGGAACCGGATGTACAACTACCACGTCAATGGTGAAGCAGGGAGTTACGGCTACGCTCAGAGTAACTACCGCCCGTTCACGCTCTCCGAGACACCCGACGAAGCCCATCAGCGGTACGTCAGAAGCGACAGCTACCTCGTGACCGAACCGATTCCCGGGTCGTCAAACATCACCGACGCGATGATGCAATCACGACTTCACGACCGCTATGGGAGTCGCGGAGAAGAGGTTACAGGACTCGGCCACTACCGAGCGCTGTACGCCAGTCCGAGCGGCGATTACAAGGCGTTCCGCGTCGTCCCCGGCGCGAGAATCGAAGGGAACGCAGACCCAGAGACGACCGTGACGCTGACGACCGAGGTCGATATCGAGGGCGACGAATTCACGTACGAACGTCGGGCGACGGCTAATGCGGACGGTAATTATAACCTGAAAGTTGCCTATCCCGGCGAGTACGAACTTGATGGCACGCCAGCAGAATCCCTGACAGTCAGCGAAGCGGCGGTGAACAACGGCGAAACCGTACAGACGTAACTACCACGTCAACCCTTCGTAGGTGAGTCCGTCTCGGCGGCTGATAATACGTCGGCCGTCGACAACGACAGGGTCGGCCATCGCATCGAACTCCTCATCGAGGTCAGTGAATTCGGGCCAGTCGGTGACGACGGCCACGCCGTGGGCGCCGTCGAGGGCCTCGGCCGCCGAATCGGCGTACTCGATATCGGGGTACCGTTCGGCCATCGCCTCGTTTGCGAGTGGGTCGTAAGCGACGATATCGGCGCCGCGGTCCTGCAGCCCTTCGATGACCGGCCTGGCACGAGAGCCACGAATGTCATCAGTTCCGGCCTTGAACGCTAACCCGAGGACTGCGATACGTTTTCCCTCACTATCGACGTGTGAGTCGAGCAGTTCGAGCAGGCGCTCTGGTTGACCGTCGTTGACCTCTATTGCGGCCTCTATCATGGCCGGCGTGTAGTCGTTATCGCGGGCGGCGGCGGCGAGTGCGGCGGTGTCTTTCGGGAAGCAGCTACCCCCCCATCCGACCCCCGAGTTGAGGAACCGCTCGCCGATGCGATCGTCCATCCCCATCGCGTCGGCGACCGCGTAGGTGTCGACGCCGAACTCCTTGCAGACGTTGCCGAGGTCGTTGATGAGGCTCACTTTCGCCGCGAGAAAGGCGTTGCTGGCGTACTTTATCATCGCCGCTTCTCGACGCCCGGTTTCGACGGTCGGCACGTCCCAGTCGGTGATGAGCGGTTCGTACAACTCGGCGAGCAGCTGGAGTGCGCGGGCGTCGCCGTCGGTGCCGATGACGATTCGGTCGGGGTCCATGAAATCGTCGACTGCGCTGCCTTCCCGCAGGAATTCGGGGTTGACTGCGACGCCGAACCCTTCGCCGTCGGTCTTCCCCGAGGTGCGTTCGATTGCCGGGACGAGTTCGTCTTCGATAACGTCCGGGAGGACGGTCGACTTCACGACGACGAGATGATAGCCGTCTTTGTCTGCGATGGCTTCGCCGACATCTTCGGCGGCCGCGAGGAGACCGCTCGGGTCGATCGAGCCGTCTTCGCGGGCGGGCGTGCCGACCGCGAGGAACGTGATGTCGGTATCGGCGGCGGCCGCGTGGTCCGTCGTTGCTTTGAGTCGCGACCCGGTATACGCCGAGACCAGCGGATCAAGACCCGGTTCGTGGATGGTCGTCTCACCGTCGTTGAGTCGCTCGACAGTCTCCTCGTCGACATCGATGGCAGTGACATCGTGGCCGAGGTCGGCCAGACACGCAGACAGCGTGGTTCCGACGTAGCCGCTTCCGACGACGCTTACGTTCATGACTCCGGGTTGCAGGCGGGAGGGTTTGAGGCTTCGGCTTACCGCTGACGGGCGGGCAAACCCCATACTTACACTGTCAGCCACGGTTGAAGAAGTATGTCGACGGCTGAACCCTCCGGGGACCTCCTCGCCGAGTACACGCTGTCGCGGTCGCTGGCACTGCAGTGGACGGCCGTCTCGACGATGGGGTTCGTATCCGCGCTATTCGGCTTCGTCGGCGTGTACTTTTTCGCGACCGGCGACAGTGCCACCTTCGCGTTCGGCATCGGCAGCGACGTTGGCTGGTGGAACGCTGGCCTGTCGATACTCGCCTTTCTCGTGTTACTGTTCGGCGTCATCGTGCCCCACGAACTCGTTCACGGGTTGGCGATGCAACTGTACGGTGGGCGGCCGCGATACGGCGTCGGTCTCGCGTACTTCGTCTTCCCGTACGCCTACGCGACGTCCGAAGACCGCTTCACTCGAAACCAATATCTCGTCATCGTGCTCGCCCCACTAGTGTTGTTGACGGTTCTCGGGACCCCCGTAATGGTCGCGTTGGAACTTCCGTGGCTGGCCGTCCCGCTGGCAGCGAACGTCGGCGGCGCTGTCGGTGACGTGTGGATGGCGCTGACGATGCTCGGCTATCCGTCGACGGTGATGGTCCTCGACACCCGCACCGGGCTGTCGGTGTACGGCCGACCCGAAGAGGCGCCGTCGATGGGGGACCTCTCGCCGGTCCGAGTCGTCTGGGACGTGCTCTTAGGCACCGGAGCGGCCGCACTTGCCGTGTTGGTGGTCGTCGCCGTCGTCGTGCCGTTGGTGTTGGGAGTGACCGAAGTAGCATCGATACGTGTCGGCCGTCCGAACTCGCCACTGTTCCTCTTTGCCTACGAGACGAGCGCCGACGGCTTCTTTTACAGTGTTGGCCCGCTAGGGTTGGTACTTGCGCCAGTCGTCGGCGTGATGTATGCGTTCATACGTTCGCAACGGCGCCAATGAGAACCCAGCTGACCGGCTAGGTTCTTTCACAAGCCGATACAGCAAGACCGTACACACCCAATCATCGCATGTATCCGAGTGCCTCCAATCGATCTTCGACCTCATCATCGGTTTCCTTCGTTCCAATGTGAACGTCTGCGTCGGGAAGCGAATCGAAGACAGCGGTCACTTCGTCAGGATACTCACGAGACGTAACACACTGGTCTTGCGCGGAGCGGATAGTGATAGTTGCACCGTCGCTGCCGTGTGTCGCTCGTTTGATAACGCCGGAAGAATCGTTCTCGTAAACCGCCCGCCACGGACCGACATAATGGTCTCTGTTAACCGTCTCGGGAAGCATATCGCCAGGTGCGGGTACTCGATATGTAGAAGCGAGTACCCGACCGGATTCCGGGACGAACGATCGCCGTCCACCATCAATCGTCTCACGAACGACATCGGGAAACGCCGAAAGGGTTGCAACCTCACTAATCTGTTCGGGGTCCTTCTGATTCGGGTATTTTACCACGAGTGGGACGTGCGTTTGAACCTCATGAATCCCCCAACTGTGGTCACAGAGCCGAACGGACGGTGAAACCTGACTGTACTCTCCGAAGGCCTCACCATGGTCGCTCGTCACCACGATGAGTGTGTCATCGTACTGGCCACGGTCGCGGAGACCGTCTAATAGTTTCTTTACCCCATCATCAGCCTGCTTTATACATTCATCATATAACTCTTCGAGCGCGACAAGCGCCCACCAACTCCCATCTGAGAGGACCTGCTGTGAAACCGCGCCCTCGAAGAAGTCCGCCAATTCTCGGAGTTGGTCGTCGTCGTGCAATCGGAATTCCGGTTGGGCGACGTACGGATAATGAGCATCCATTAGATTAAGACACGCTGCCCACGGCTCGGTGTCTTGATCAACCCAATCGAAGAATTCAGAAATATAGGTAGCTGCTCGTTCTGCCTTTGGGTCGTTATCGGCATGATCACGAAGTTGGCATCCAACCCCGTTAATCAGCGAGTGAATCGGTCTGTCGTGTCGTAGAGCCTCGTTCAGGAACCTCGTTATCGGAACTTCACCTTCGATGTCAGCGGGGTCCAAACCGGACTCCAGAGGCGTCCACCGTCGGGGACCCTCTGTGTGTTGAAAGTGCTCTGCAAGATTTGATGCCTGTGTCACGACTGCGTTCGCGGTGAAGAGTCCCGTCCGATACCCTGATTCAGCCAGTTCTGGCCAGATACTTGCCGTCGGGTCAAGCTTTGTTTCGTGTTCAAATAGCTGGTGTTCTTCGACTTCATACCCCGAGAAGATGCTCGCATGGCTCGCAATACTATGGATACCAGGTGACCGGGCCTGTTCGTACTGCGTAGCTTTCTTTGCAAGCGAATCAAGAACAGGTGTCGTCTCGATAGGATAGTCGTGTAAACTCGTATTCTTGGCCCTCACACTGTCTAATATGACAAGCAGAACGTTCGGGCGACTCATGCTCTTGGGGTAAATGGCCCAGTCAAGGGTATGAAGCTATTGGTGTGGAATATTGCACCGAAGAGAGTCGGACGCCACCCACAGCTAAACCAGTAGCCATCCGTTCCGTGTCACCTGAAATCTTGAGCTCAAAATAAGAACGAAAATGGTTAAACCCGTCACAATCCCGTAAATAGCCATGGCGAGTGATTCCCCATCGAGTATTTTGTTTGTCACCGTCGACTCTCTCAGAGCGGACCACGTAGGGTGGCACGGATACGACCGTGATACGACACCGGTACTCGACAAAAGAGTCGACGGGGCACAAACCTACTCGAACGCATTTTCTCATGCTTGCCAGACGCCCTATTCGTTCCCTGCGATCCTCACCTCAACGTACTCAACGATGTACGGCGGGGGAAAACGCCTCTCGGACAACCGGACGCTCATTTCCGAAGTCCTTGATGAAGCCGGCTACACGACAGCAGGGTTCCATTCGAACCCCTATCTCTCAGAGGAGTTTAATTACAATCGTGGATTCGATGAGTACTTCGATTCAATTGAGGATAAATCGCTCCCGGCGAAGGCCCGCCAGTTCGTCAAGGATAATCTCGATGATGACGGTCTTCTATATCAACTGTTGTTCAAAGCGTTCAAAGCGAGCGAACGCACCATGGGGGTCGAGGTAGGCTCACCGTTTGTCGATGCGAAGACCCTGACTGACCTCGCTATCGAGTGGATCGAAAGCAATCGGTCGGAGCCAGCGTATCTGTGGGTTCATTATATGGACGTTCATCATCCCTATCTCCCACCGGAAGAACACCAGCAGGCAATACGTGGTGAGGTAATCAGCGACCGTGAATCGGTTAAACTCCGCCGTAGAATGTTGGATGAACTCGGCGACCTCGGCGCCGAAGACCGTCAGAAAATTATCGACCTCTACGATGCAGAAATTCGACATATGGACGCCGAAGTCGGACGGCTGATAACAGCGGCAGAGTCGGCATGGGAAGATGTCGTTACGGCGTTTACTTCCGACCACGGCGAAGAACTCGGCGACCACGGGGGATACAGCCATCACATGCCGAAATTCCTCGACGAATACATCCACGTCCCACTGTTCATCGACGCTGACGATGAGGGAGATAGCTACGACGAAGTCGTCGGGCTCGTCGACGTTGCCCCTACTCTCATGGAGTACGCCGGAGCGGCTCAACCGGACACCTATGTTGGAACGAGTCTCCGACGCATTCAGGCCGGCGAGGACTGGGAACGTGACCACGTCATTGCAGAATGGCAAGACAACGAAACGGGGGATCGAAACTTCGCGTATCGCGATGGAGAATGGACCTACGTGTATCGCGAAAACGGCACCTGTCACGAAGCCCAAACGGACGCTGCCGAGGAAGAGCTGTACGCGGTGGCGAACACGGGTGCCGTCAACGTTGTCGACGACCATCCGGAAGTAAGAGACGAACTACGCAGCATTGTCGATACCCACATCGACTTCGTTGACAGCACTGAGCCTGATGCTACTGATGTCGAAATGGGTGAAGAAGTCCAACAGCGGCTTCAGGATTTGGGCTATAAGGAATAACTGGTTGTAATGAAACCCGCCATCCACCACTTATGAGGATTGGTCAGACCTCCTTTGTTGTCTTCGTCTCGAAGCTCGGCGGGTCGGCAATCGGATTCCTCGCGACTATCTATTTCGCGCGTGTCCTCGGGGCAGAAATCTTGGGATATTTTGCACTGTCGCTGGCACTAGTGACTTGGCTAACGGTTCCGAGTGGGGCGGGCGTCGTGGGTGTGGGAGCAGCGATGAAGAAACGAATGAGCGAGGGGACAGACTCGGCTGAATACCTGACTGCGAGTCTCCTCATTGTTGGGGCCGTCGGAGTAGCTATCGTCGGTTCCGTCCTCGTACTTGGAGACTACATCGATGCATACGTCGGTCGACCGGTCGCAAGTTTCGTGGCCGGACTCCTCGCTGTGCAAGTGGTCTCAGAATTCACGAGAGACGTCCTGAGCGGTGAGCGAAAAGTCCACATCAGTGGCTTTCTGACTCCGGTGAAAATCAGCGGACAGACCCTTTCAAAACTCGCCTTTGTTGTTGTTGGCTTCGAACTGACGGGGCTACTCATCGGCCATGCGGCCGGTGGCTTGCTTGTCGGGATTGCTGGACTATACTTCGTTTCGACAGGAGTGGCACGGCCTCAACGGGAGCACTTTGAGAGCCTCTTCGAGTACGCACGCTTTTCGTGGCTCAGCGGCCTCAAAAACAAGTCATTCGACGACGTCGACGTGTTGGTTCTGGGTGTCTTCGTTCCATCGGCTCTGGTCGGCATTTACTCGGTTGCTTGGAGCATCGCCACATTCCTGACACTGTTCGATACGGCGGTTAGCAGTGCCGTGTTTCCAGAGCTCAGTAAGGCCGATGCCGAAGATAGCCGTGAGGTTGTCTCGAAACTCATCAATGACTCACTGACATACGGGGGCCTCATCGTAATCCCCGGGTTGTTCGGGAGTGTTATACTCGGCGAACGATTGCTTCGCGTGTACGGTCCCGAATTCACACAGGGTGCAACCGTGCTGTGGATACTCGTTCTATCGAGCTTGCTGTATGGCTACCAGAAACAGTTGATGAATGCACTGAACGCAGTCGACCGTCCGGATCTTGCGTTCCGAATTAATCTATCGTTCATCGCTGTAAACGTCGTATTGAACGTCGTGCTCATCTATGCCTTGGGCTACGTCGGTGCAGCCATCGCAACCGCGATTTCTGCTGGATACGGGATGGTAGTATCGTTCTTCGTGCTGCGGTCGCTGCTGTCGTTTTCCATTCCGCGCGGCGAAATCGCGCGACAATTCCTCGCGGCAGGTCTGATGGCTGGCGCCGTTATCGCTGGCTTGCGAGCGTTCGAAGCAATTGAATTCGGTTACAATATCATCGTGTTGCTCACACTCGTTAGCTTGGGGGCAAGCATCTACTTTGTCGCTCTCTATGGACTGTCGACTGAATTCCGCTCAACCGTCGTCGCCAATAGTCCGATACGGATACCACAGCAACTGCGGTGAAGGATTTACTGTTGTTCAACCAGACCTTGGATTCTGTCACTGTACGCTTCCGCGATGGCGTCCCAGGAGTGGTTTTTTGCCACATATCGTCGGCCATTCTCGCTGAATTGCTGGCGTTTTTCAGCGTTTTCTCGCAGCTCTTTGACCGCCTCAACAATAGCATCTGCATCGCCGGGTGTCGCGACTATGCCAGCGTCCGCCCGCGATAGTATTTTTACAGCATCCCCACTGGCTCCAAGGATGACCGGCAATCCGGCGCCTAACGCTTCATAGAGTTTCATCGGTATCATCGTTTCAAATGCCTCCTTCGACTCGGTATGAATAAATGCGGCATCGGAGTGGTGCAGATAGTTCGGGACTTCAGAGAGCGGACGACGACCCAAGAAGACGAGGTTGTCAAGGCCCCGTGCCTCAGCATGCTGTGCGAGTTCATCATATTTACTTCCGAACCCAATAAAAGCGAATACAATATCACCGTATTTGTCCGTGTCTTGTAGCTGGTCGGCGACTTCCAGAACGACATCTAAGCCTTGTGCTTTCCCGACAGTACCGATATACGAGAGAACAAAGTTGTCTTTGAACAGTTCCGCTTCATCAATACTACCTGCATTCTCTTGGGCGAAAAAAGAGTAATCAATGCCATTCGTATGCAGCCAAACATCATCCGGGTCAGCACCACCATCCACGACAGTTTCTTTCATACTCGGTGCAACAACACTAACTCGGTCTGCATGAGAGTACAGGAACTTGGAAATCTTGTCTAGCAGACATATTACTGCAGTGTTGTCAACTTCCCCCATGGCAACCAAGCTCTCGGGCCACAAATCACGAATCTCAAAGACGAATGGAACACGATGGAGACGCGCAATCGTGAAACCAGCAAGACCTGCGAACGGTTGGGGAGACGTAGCGAGTACGACATCACGTTTCCCTAGCCAGAATGTGCCAACGATTACCGCTATCGCTGTAAACCAGAGATATTTGATAGCTCTTCGAAAGATATGGTCTGACGGTGACGCAGGAAGCGATTTCGTCGTAACGACATCAACACCATCGTGTTGCTCTCTTCGCAGCCATTCGTTTCGATAGCCATCATAAACTTCGCCATCTGGATAGTCTGGGGTGGTCGTGAGGACCGTTACATCATGGCCAAGGCTTGCCCATCGGGTTGTCAGAGCCTCCAATCGGGTCGCTGCTGCGCCGGTTTCTGGTGGATATCGGAACGAAACCAGCAGTATCGATGACTGGTTATTGTCGCCCATCGCCCCGATAAAATTCGATGGTATTCTCAAGCCCCTTTTCGAACCCGATTTGTGGCTCGTAGCCGAGTAGTTCTTCGGCCTTCGAGATGTCGGCGTGGGAGTGCCGCACGTCCCCAGGGCGCGGGTCGTCGTGAACAGGGTCGATATCGGTTCCGAGCAGGTCATTCAGCGTCTCGACCAGTTCGTTGACGGTGACGCGACCACCGGTGCCGACGTTGAACGCCTCGCCAGTCACGTCCGATTCTGCGGCCAAGATGTTGGCCTGAATCGCGTTGTCGATGTAAGTGAAGTCCCGCGACTGCTCGCCGTCGCCATAGATGACAGGCTGTTCACCGTTGAGCATCAAATCGATGAATTTCGGGATGACAGCAGCGTACTCTCCGTTCGGGTCCTGCCGGGGGCCGAAGATATTGAAGTACCGGAGGGCTGCCGTATCGATGTCGTAGAGGTCGCTACACTGCAGAGCGAGTTTCTCGGTGAAGTGCTTCGAGAGGGCATACGGCGACTCGGGATTGGACTCCATCGTTTCGACTTTCGGCAGTTCTTCGCTGGAGCCATACACCGACGACGAGGAGGCGACGACGACGGAATCAACGTCGTTCTTCCGGGCGGCGTCCAGCACCGTCGCCGTTCCGGTACAGTTGGCGTCGGTCGTCGTCACAGGATCGTCGACGCTTCGTGGCACTGAGGGAACCGCCGCTTGATGGAAGACGTAATCGACGCCGTCGGTGAGGTCGGCCATAGCGTCTGCATCTCGGATGTCGGCTTCCTCGAAGATGAATCCCTCACGACCCTCCAGCGGTTCCAAGGCGACTTCGCGGCCGGTTTCGAAGTTGTCCATCCCGCGGACGGTGTACCCGCGGTCCAACAGGGCGTCAGCGAGGCTCGACCCGATAAAGCCCGCCGCGCCGGTGACAAGTGCAGTCGGCATATCGGTGCTCCTCGCGGCGGGCGGTTGAACGTATCGACTCGCGAAGCGAGAACGAGCCGCTACAGTCGGACGACGTTGTCAGCGTCGAGGTGGGCAGTCGCGTTGCGGGTGTCGAACACCAACGCGGAGCGTTCGACGATGCGTTCGATGTCGAGTTCGGAGTGGTCGGTGACGATGATGGCACAGTCGGCAGCGTCGAGTCGTTCGTCGGTCAGCGGGACGGATTCGTAGGTCTCCTCGCCGACGGCGAGTGTCGGAACATGGGGGTCGTGATAGTCGACATCGGCGTTCCACTCTTCGAGTTTGAGAACGATATCGACAGCCGGCGATTCCCGCGTATCCGAGACATCGGGTTTGTAGGCCGCCCCAACGACGAGAATGTCGGCCGTCGAGAGCGCGACGCCGCGGTCGTTGAGCTGTTCGACGACCCGCTGGACGACGTGGTCGGGCATCTCGCGGTTGACCGTATCCGCGAGGTGGATAAACCGCGTGTCGATACCCTGCTCGTTGGCCTTCCAGGAGAGATAGAAGGGGTCAATCGGGATGCAGTGGCCGCCGAGTCCCGGGCCCGGGTAGAACGGCATGAAGCCGAACGGTTTCGTCTCCGCGGCGTCGATGGCGTTCCAGATGTCCACGTCGAGTTCGTGGGCCACCTGTGCGAGTTCGTTGATGAGACCGATGTTGACTGCCCGGAAGGTGTTCTCCAGCAGTTTGACGAGTTCGGCCTCCGTGGCTGATTCGACGCGGACGACCTCGTCGAAAACGGGACTGTACAGCGCTTCGGCGTGGTCGCCGCAGGCCGGCGTGACGCCGCCGAGCACTTTCGGGATGTCCGTGGGGCCGTACTCCTCGTTTCCGGGATCGATGCGTTCCGGGGAGAAGGCGAGATGGACGTCCTCGCCGACGGTCGCGCCGTTTTCGGTGAGTGCGTCACCGACGACTTCCTCGGTCGCACCGGGATAGACGGTGCTTTCGAGGATGACCGTACAGCCATCCGGGATGACGCCCGCCAAGCGTTCTGCAGCATCGACGACAAAGGAGAGGTCCGGGGTATCGGTCTTCCGAAGCGGCGTCGGGACACAGATAGAGACGCCATCGACGTCGCGCAGTTCCTCGTAATCGGTCGTGAACGTGATGCCTTCGGCGACGGCATCCGTGACCTCAGCGTCACTCACGTCGCTGACGGTCGAGTCACCGTTTCGGAGGGTTTCGACGGTATCGGCGTCAACGTCGACACCGACCACCTCGTGGCCGGCCCGGTGCATCGCAAGCGCCAACGGGAGGCCGACGTAGCCCAACCCGACGACGCCGACGCGCGTCTGTGTACTCATTGGGGTACTTCAGGAGCGTGGGGGCTTTCAGGGCATCGCTTACGAGGGCGATTCACCCTACCACTTGAGAAGCCCGTACAGGTAGCCGACGCCGACGGTCGCCGTCAACACGAACAGCGTCACGAACTGTTTGGCCTTCGGAACGCTCGGGTCCGTGAGAAGACCCTTCAGCCGCGAGGGGGTGAACTCGAAGACGAGTTGTTTGAGGAAATCAGACTCCTCTTCGCTGGATTCCTCGGAGACGAGCGTCTCCATCGCCCGCTTGGAGTAGCCCTGCCAAAACGACCGCTCCAGTAGCCACTGCTTGTCGGTGCGCCACTCGAAGACCTTGTGACCGACTTTCGCATCGGGGTTGTAGACGACGCCGCGGCCGTACTCCTCGCGCATCCGGGCACAGAACTCCGTCTCGTGGGCCTGGAGGTTCTTTTCGCCCTGTCGTCCGACCTGTGACTCGAAGCCACCTAACTCCTTCATCACCTCGGTTTTGAAGGAGATGTTCGACCCGAAGGTGTTGCGGACCTCCTCGCCAGGTTCGGCAAAGCCGCGGTGGGTGACACCGACGAGCCAGTAGAACTCCTCGGGCAGGAACTCGGGCTTGCCGGCGACCCAGATGGGCGTCATTTTCCCGCCGGCTGCGATGGCATCGGTGGATTCATACACCGAGACGAGTTCCTCGACCCAGCGTTCGTCGGCGACGGCGTCGTCGTCGATGAGTGCGACCACGTCACCAGTGACGAGTTCGAGGGCGTTGTTGCGACTCGCCGAGAGGCCGACGTTGTCCTCGTTACAATGCAGCACCAAGTCCTCGTCGTCGCCGTAGTCGTCCTGAATCCGCTCGTACAGCGACTCGTTGCCGTCGACGACGACGACAATCTCGATGTCATCGTACGTCTGTCCGCGAACGCTCTCGAGGGCGTCCTCGAAGTGTTCGTACATCTCTTCGGTGTACGTACAGATGACGACCGAGACCTTCATCGGGCGAGGCTACCCACGAATGCCGAATAAGCGTTGTGTCTCGGTGGCTCTGTGAAGGTGTAGCCGTGTCGCCACTGGGTGTGTAGCGTCCAAAAAAATAAAACCGCGAAAACTGAATCGAACCGCTTGATTCAGTCAGTTAGAACGCGTTCCGTCGGGCAGCCAGCAGTGCTGCGCCGAGGAGCGCGATGAGCGCGATGACGGCACCGAATCCGGGCTGATCCTCGGATGCGGTTTCCGTCGCGGTCGCCTCGTCAGTTGCCGTCGCGGTCGGCTCGGGCGTCGCGGTTGCCGTTGCCGTCGGCGTCGGCGTCGACGTGTCGACCGTCAGGGACGCGGAGTCGACGATCGCTTCGCCGTCAGCGTTGGCGTACGCACCGTCGTCGTCACCCTCGCTGGTGACGAAGTCGTACTCTTCGTTGTCGTTGGTGTCCTGGTGCGGCATGGCGATGACCGTGCCGTTGTCGCCCTCGTACGGCGTGTCGAGGGAGACCTCGACATCCGTGCTCTCGCCGGATTCGAGGTAGTCAGACGTACCGCGGACACTGTCGAACGTGGCACCGTCGAGGAGCGTACCATCGTGGATGGTGACGAAGCCACCGTCCGGGAGGTACACGCGGTCGACAGTTGCCGTGGTGCCGTCAGTCGTCTGGTTGGAGATTTCGACTTCTGCGTAGTCGCCTTCAACGACGCGACTGTCCGTCTCAGCGTTGTCCTCAAAGGCCTGCTGCGGGATGGACGAGTCGAAGGTCGTGTTGACTTCGACGTTCTCGAAGGAGTCCTCACCCGAGAAGATGGCCTCGAAGGTACCGTCTTCGTTGACCTCCGTCTCGTTGGTCTTCAGGAACGCCTGCTCGGTCTCGTCGGACGCAGCGCGGGCACGGACTCGCAGCTCCGTACCGGGTGCGACCGTGGTCGTGCCGCTGATGACCTGGTCTGCTGCGGCCTGGACACGGACCTCGTCGTCAACAGTGTCGAACGTTGCCTCTCGGTCGACGAGTTCAGCCTCGCCGAACGTTTCCTCGTCGTCGTCGCCCGACTCGAGGGTGTCGCGGCTGAAGTTGTTCAGGTAGTCACCAGTGACGTTGTACGAGGCGTTGAATGCGGTGTCCTCGTCAAGCGACTGGATGCCGTTACCGTTCTCGAACTCCCAGGTCGATGGGTCCGTGACGACGTAAATCGTCTGGTTGGAGTTGTCGAGGATGGCCGCGTTTCGAGAGGCAGAGAGGTTAACGGTGCTCTCATCGACGTTGAGACCCGAGTCCTCCTGCTCGATTTCGAACGGCCCAGGGGTGGTGCCCGAGGCATACGCTCCGAAGACGCCGGAGACGGCGATCTCGTAGACCAGGATGTCGCCCCGTGCGTCACCCTCGTCGGAGTTGTAGTTCACAGCGAACTCGTCGGTCTCGGTGAGGCTACCGTCGTCGGTTGCCTCGAGGATTCCCTGCGGGATGGGACTTTCCGTGGTTTCGTTATCCTCAACGTCGGTGAGGTCGCTGTACGTGCCAGATCCGGCCGGTGCACGGTGGACCGTGATGTTACCGGTGTTCCGTTCCTGGAGCGACAAGGTGGCGAGGTCGAGTTCCTCGGGGTCGGCGTTCGGGTCCGAAGGCACGTTATTGACCGAGATGTCGTACGTACCGGACTCAAGGACGCGCGTGACGCCGTCGACAAGGGTTACGCCACTTATACTTGTTCCATCAACTCCTTCGTAGGAGTCCGCCTCGGGGCCGACTCTACCAGCGGTGTACGTGTTGATGTTGAACCGAATCTCGTTGTCGTCGTTCGGCTCTGCGATGAAGTAGGTCTCGTAACCCTGTTCATCAGCGTTGCCAACGGTGATGTTGACCTCATCGACATCCTCGTCGGTCGTGAGGCTAACCTGTGCGATGTCACCGCGGACACCGGGGAAGACACCCTCATCGAAGTCCGCCTCCGCGTCGCTCTCGTCATTGACCTCGAGCGTGAAGGAGTCGGATGCATCGGTGTCATTGACATCGAAGTCAAGCGTGTAGTTACCCGTGCTCAGGTCGGCACCGCCTTCGCCGAAGCTGAGGTTCGTCAGGGTGAAATCGCCGTCGAATCCATCGATGAAGACCTCGTCGTCATCGCCTTGATCGATGTCACCGAGGGTGAGCTGGTCCGACGAGGCCAGCAGGTCCTCGAGGTCGTCCTGGCTGAGATTGTCGGAGGTGACATCAACAGAGAAGTCGTTCCGGTTGGAGAGGGTGAGGATGTTGAACTCCTCGTCGAGGCGAATCTCGTCGAGTTCGTCCTCGTTCTCATCGACAGCGGTAATGTTGAGGTCCTGTGCCTGGATAGTAACTACCGCTTGTCCATCGGCGACCGATCGGGTACTAGAAGCGTTGGTACCCGTCTGGACACCATCTGAGTTTGTCAGTACCTGACGACGATTCCCGCTATCACCCTCAGTAATGACGTAGTCGCCCTCACGCGTGGACGTACGGACTCGAATCGAACCATCATTACGGATGGTCAGGTCCTGACCCGCACGGAGCTGCTGGGCCGCTTCGTAGTCAACCTCGTGGATACGGTAGTTACCGTCGTGTTCCGAATCCGGGAAGAACGCGAGCTGCTGGCCGATGTACCGGATGGAACCGGTCTCCCACGTGGCATCAGCGTAGTCGACGCTGTTGACGCCGCCGGTTGGAGCGCCAATGGTGTACGAGGACGTGCCTAGCGTCTCTTCGTCATCTGATTGGTCATTCGATGAATAGAGACTACCACTGATGGTGTAAGTACCCTGACTGCCGGGGTTCTGGACACCCTCAACCTGAATCTCAAGTTCATCTGCCGCGTCAACAGTTCCTGGCTCGACCGTTGCGTGGTCGAACTCAAGGACATTGTTGTTGACGTTGGCGTTAGTGGTGTCTAAGACGGTTTCGGTACCTTCACTGTCGTCAATGAAGGTAATCGTAATGTCGTCCTGACCGACTCCGTCGATATTGGCATCTTGGAAGTCGATTTCACCACTGTTGATTTCAGTATTATCGACACCGCTGTCGAACGTTATTGTTTCTGTATACGTTGCTGTTTGACTCGGCCCGTCCGGACTTACGTCCACGGTGCCTTCGAAGTTCGCGTTTGTGCCGTTAAGCGCAGCAGCACTACCTGCGAACGCCATGGTTCCTGCGAAGACCCACAGGACCATCAGCGCCGCGAGGAGTACCGCACGCAGTTGGCTATTGTTGTCTGTCATGGTTTGCTTTCGAACTGCAACCGCACTGCATCGCACCACATCGACAGCGTCCCAGACGTCACAGATGCACTCGGCCCGTTCGTAACGCCCGCCGACACGTCCAACGTCTCGGGGGCTGACGACGCCAATTCATCGTGTGGGTACAGCGACACTGTCATGGGTAGGGGTACGGTCTTAACGACTATCGGACGGTATAAATGCTTTGTGGGCTCTCAAAAATCGTGATAACCGTTGTCGACCATGATCCCGGTGGATACAGCCGGTTTGAGATTTAGTCACACACCCGTCAGACAACCGTTGTTCGTTATAAACTAGGAGTTACTTTCGGCCCTGATAGCCGCCTGTGTACCCGAGCAAGCACCTAGTACCAGCACGTATTTTTGTCCCGACCTACCACCACGAGATATGGAACGCCGCCGGTACCTCGCCACGCTCGGTACAGTTGCTACGGTCGGGCTGGCTGGCTGTGGCGGAGACCAATCACCAGATAACGGAGAATCCAGCACGCCAACCGAGACTCCGCCACCGGCTTCTGGCACCAAGACATCAGACACGAGTCCCGAAGACTGGCACGCCATCTATCGAGATGCCCTAGAAGAAAGGGGAATCAACGTTGATTTTTCGACGGTTACGAATCAACGACTCGTTCTCGATTACAATACCAACACGACGACCCAAGACGCACTATTTAATGAAGCAACGCTCGTTGCAGAAACCTACGCCAACGTGCTTGAGCCGAATTGGGAGCTTGATGTTGCAGAGCTCTGGGCGCTTGATCCCGAGATCGACGATCCACAGGAAGAAGCGATTATGTCGTTCCTTGTACAGACAGAATGGGCACGTAAATGGAAGAATGACAATTTATCTGATAATGAATTCGTAAGCAAAGTCTCCGACACATCAGAACTATATAAAGACTATTAAAATTAAATAGTTGACGATTTTTCTATTCTGTGTCCCTCCTTGACGGTATGCCACCACATCTTACGTTCAGGATGATATGGGCTTGACATAGGCTGAAAATGAGCTGCAACACGAACACAGCATCAACCAAATACTAATACAGCCGAATCGTACCTAGTGGTTTCGGAAGGTATCCGACTACGAGAACCTGATAGTATGGTTTGCAGGTAAGGCACTGACATTAGTACCTATGTAGCGTGGAGAGAGCCGAAAGCATTTATCCCGCGATTGCCCACCGAAGAGTATGCAAGCTGTCGTACTCGCGGCCGGCGAAGGTACTCGGCTGCGACCGCTCACGGAAGACAAACCGAAGGCGCTCGTCGAAGTCGACGGCCGCCCGATACTGAGCCACTGCTTCGACCGCGTCGTCGAATTGGGCGCCGACGAACTCCTCGTCGTCGTCGGCTACAAGAAGGAGAAAATAATCGACTTCTACGGCGACGAATACGAGGACACCCCCATCACCTACACACACCAACGCGAACCGAAGGGGCTCGCCCACGCGGTGCTCACCGTCGAAGACCACGTCGACGATGACTTCATGCTGATTTTGGGCGACAACGTCTTCGAGGCGAACCTCGACGACGTGGTCCGCCGCCAGCGTGAGGACCGCGCCGATGCTGCCTTCCTCGTCGAGGAAGTCCCCTACGAAGACGCCTCTCGCTACGGCGTCTGTGATACCAACGACTATGGTGAAATTACCGAAGTCGTCGAGAAACCCGACGATCCACCCACGAATCTCGTGATGACCGGCTTCTACACCTTCACGCCAGCCATCTTCCACGCATGCCATCTCGTCCAACCCTCAGACCGTGGCGAATACGAGATTACCGACGCGATTAATCTCCTCTTACAAAGCGGTCGAACCATCGACGCCATTCGGCTCGACGGCTGGCGGATGGATATCGGCTACCCGGAAGACCGCGAGGAGGCAGAAAGCCGATTGCAAGAGGGATACGACCCAGAGACTGACGAGGCAGTCGCGACTTCGGAGTAAGTTTCGACCGGCTTTTTATTAACGCCCACGCGAGGACATCCATGCACGTACTCGTTACGGGCGGCGCCGGCTTCATCGGCGGCCACCTCGCGGAAGCCTTCCTGAAGGACGGCCACGACGTGACCGTCCTCGACGCAATGGACCCGTTCTACGATTTGGGTATCAAAGAACATACGCTGGATGTCCACCGCGAAGTTGCCGAGCGCGAAGGCGCCACCTACGAGTTCGTCGAAGGTGATGTTCGTGACGCAGACCTCGTTTCCGAACTCGTGGCCGACGCCGACTACGTCTACCATCAAGCCGCCAAAGCCGGCGTCCGCCCCAGCGTCGAGGCGCCACGCGAGTACGACGAAGTGAACGTCGATGGCACGTTGAATCTGTTGGATGCGGCCCGTGAGTCGGACATCGAGCGGTTCGTGATGGCGTCTTCGTCGTCCGTGTACGGCGGCCGCGAGGAGTACGTCCCCTTCTCTGAGACCGACCCGACGCTCCCCGTCTCACCGTACGGGGCCTCGAAGCTCGCCGCCGAGCGTTACGCGTGCGCGTATCACGAGGTGTACGACCTGCCGACCGTCGCGTTGCGATACTTCACCGTCTACGGCCCGCGAATGCGGCCGAACATGGCCATCTCGAATTTCGTATCACGGTGTTTGAACGGCAAGCCGCCGATCGTCTACGGCGACGGCACGCAAACGCGTGACTTCACGTTCATCGATGACGTTATCGAGGCGAACCGAACCCTGCTGTCGACCGACGCCGCCGACGGCGAAGCCGTCAACATCGGCTCAACGGACAACATCGAGATTCGGACGCTGGCCGAAGAAATCCGGGACCAACTGGCGCCCGACCTCCGATTGGAGTACGCCGAGCGCTACGATGCCGACGCCGAGCACACCCACGCCGACACGTCGAAGGCCGAAGACCTACTGACGTACGACCCCTCACATACGATTCGAGAGGGCGTCACGAAGTTCATCGAGTGGTATGAGGCGAATCGCGAGTGGTACGAACCGCTCGTATTGTCGTCCTAACGAGTCATTGCGAGACCGGCGTACACTCTCTAACCTGTGTTTGGTAGTCTCTAACCTTTTTTAACGAGTCTCTATTTGAGCTACCCACCGCTTTAGCGGTGGGATTCAGCGTGGACTCCCGTTCTGGCCGAAACCTCGGCAGGTGATTCATACTCACCGTTCACGTTCAGCGTCCCGCTGTTCAAGCGCACGCCCAAGGGTGCGACGAAGTAATGTTCAGTCCCGCGTCACGAGTATCACGGCGAACGTCCCTGCGAGGGTCGAGAAGGCGGCCAAAGCGAGAAACACCGCCGACATCGAACCGTACGTCCGGACCGTCCCGATAATCGCGGCGCCGAGAGCGCCGACACCGAACGTGGCGAGATACGTATACCCGAATGAGAGCCCCCGTGACCCGACCAGTGAGTACTTCGCGATAGTTGCTTGGGAGAGCGGTTGCATCACAAACAGCGCAAAGCCGAGCAGCGCACCGACGACCAACAGCCCCCACAGTCCCGTCTCGGCAGCCGGGACGAACAACAGCGCGAAGGTGGTGAGAAAGACGAGCACAAGCAACATCCCGCGGTCGGGTTCGATGTACTCGGTGAGGCGGCCGCCGAGGTACTGCCCACCGATACCGACCGTTAGCAGGCCGACGTACAGATACTGTGCAAGATCGAACTCCTCAGCCATCGGGCTGTTCGGGTCGAAGAGCCCGAGACGGGTATCACCGATAGCCGCGGTCAGGAACTCCCCGAGTAATTCGGGCAGGAACGTGACGACGCCGCGGTAGTACAGCCCGTTGAACGCGACAATGACGAAGACGAGCGCGAAACCGACGGTGAACAACTGCCGCGTCTCGGCGAAAAACTCCGAGAGCGACGACGGCGGCTGTCGTTTCTGGCCGCCATCGGTTACCTCGACGGCCGCAGTTGGGTCGAACTCGATGGATAGCCCCGCAACTGCAGCGATGAGTGCCGGAATTGCGAGGATGACAACGACGGTCTGCCACTCGAAAACGAGGAGGAGCAGCGCCGTCAGAAGCGGGCCGCCAGCGATACCGACGTTGCCGGCCATGCCGTGATAGGCGAACCCGCGGCCGCGGTCGCGGACCCCGTTGCTGATGAGCGTAAGCCCCGCGGGGTGATAGACGCTGGCCGCGGCCCCCCAGATGGCGATTGCGGCCGTGATGCCGACGATACCCGGCGAGACGCTCAGGATGAGAAACGAGACGCCCATCCCGGCGAGACAGAGGCTGATGAGCCGACGGGAGCCGAAGCGGTCAACGAGGAGGCCGCCCGGCAAGGCACCGACGCCGAAGAGGCCGTAGCCGACGGCGACTGCCGTGCCCAGTACAGCTGTCGTCGTGGAGAATTCGAGCAGCCACACCGTCATCAGAATCGGAATCGATAGCTCGTAGATGTGAACCATCGCGTGGCCAGCCATCACGAACCCGACGATGGAACGGTCGTTGTCGTCCACGGGGGGTATGACTGTGTAGCGGTAGCTGATATACTCTACTTATAGTAATTGACAGCAGAGGAAGCGTAGCGGATACTCCTAACCGAGTGCGTTCACTACCTGTTCTCGCCTTCTCAAGCAGCGACCCAGTAGTCACAGCAATCGACGAGCGCATTGGGACACTGTAATCGGGTGGCGAGTAACCCGCAAGAGGACTCCCCAAGCTAGCATCTGAGCCCTGCTGTTCACGCCAAGTGTGACTGGCTCAAACCTGGGAAAGAATTACTCACTCCCGGTGTTGGTGAGCGCGCTGTTCAGCTCGAACAGTTCGCGAACAACTTCACTGTCCGCCACCCGATACCGGCTCGGGGTTCGGGACTTCCTCAATGAGTTAAGTCTCGAATGGCAATCAGGTGTTGTTCAATATGACTCGACGGAGACGCCATCCAGTAACTCGAAATCGTCGGTGTTCTGCGTGACGACCGTCGCTCCGGTTGCCTTTGCAACGGCAGCAATCAACACGTCACCAGCGAGGGAATTGATCTTATCCTGGTTGATTTGCTCGTCACGGTGAAGGGCGGCTTCTAATTCACCTGCAAGAATCGCGTGCTCCAGTTGGAACGGAATAGTTCGTACCCACGCGAACTGTGATTTGATTTCGAAAGGATCCAACTTCCCTTGTAATTCTCGGCCGACAGCAATCTCCTTGATGTTCAATGTCGTCGTCACAAACTCACACTCTTCGTGACGTTCCAAGTAGTCTGCAACGGCGTCTCGACCGGCCCAATGGTGGATGAGAAACGTCGTATCAAGCAGTTTCATCGTCGTCCCCTGCCAGCGCCTCAAGCGCCTCCTGTTGGCGGTCGGCCATGCCCGTGCTCATCTGCTCACGGGAGCGGTCGGCGAGTGCTTCGAGTTCGTCGGCCTCGGCCTCCGAGAGCGTCCCGAAGCTATCGCGCCAATCGACGGCGGCCTCTTCTAAGAGTCGGGTTACTAAATCGCTAAAACTCTCATCCTCCCGTTTTCGGGCTTTCAACTGCGCATACACCTCGTCTCGAAGCCCAATCGTTTTCGTCCCCATATATTGTGTTTGTGTACACAAGCACAAATATCTTACTCGGTACCCCAACGAGTGGTATCAGAAGGGTGTCCTTCCGGTGCACCCTGCCTTGGCGAGGCATATTATGTCAGTATCAGTAGTTTCCAGCCTCCACCTCGAATACGCCGAAGCAGCTGGTATTTGCTTGATCTGCTCACTTGTTCTCCAGGGCGTCGAGGATGCAGGCGGCCACGATAACGGCCTGCCATCGTGTCGGTCGAAAGTCGACATCAGGGGGAGCGAACAAGCGGATTGGTCACCTGAGGGAGCGACCAATCAAGCTGTCGTCGAGGTACTTGGAGTAGACCAGAGACCGCGATACCGCTCCCAGAGCAACACCGCAGGCGGGAGCGCAACGACGGTGAATACGAACGAGTAGAGGACGCTCAATGCCATCAAGAGGCCGAAGTCGCCGAGAACGGGCGTGATGGCGAGGGCCAACGCACCAGTCCCGAGCGACGTGGTGAGCATGCTCCCGAGGAGTGCACCACCTGTACCGGTCAGCGTCGAAAGCATCGCGTCGTAGGCGTCCGAACTCTCGTTGAATTCGTCAATAAACCGGTGGGTCGCGTGGACCGAGTATGCGATTCCCAGCCCGATGGAAATCGAGAGGATCGTCGCGGTCAAGGCGTTGAGTGACATCCCAAGGAACCGCATCGTCCCGATAAGGAACGCGATTGCTATCAGTATCGGGAAGACGTTGACGATTCCCAACATCGGTTTGCGTTCCAACACCGCGTAGGCGATGACGAGAAACAGGGCCGTCAGTCCGACGGCAAGGAGCATCCCCTGAATCGCCGATTGGAAGATGACGTCCGTCACCGCATCGAAAACGAGGAGTTGGCCGGTTGCCGTCGCGTCGAACCGAAAGTCGTCGGCGAACGACCGTGCGTCGACAGCGGCTTCAGCCTGAGTGGCGTCGGACTTGATGGCGTAGGAAACCTGTGCACTCCCGCGGTCGGGGGTGAGATACTGTGCGGCCCGGTCACCAGCAGGTGAAGCGAACAGCTCATCGTATATGCGATCGAGATTGTGCTCGGGAATCCCGTCGCCGTTGCGGTCATTGCGGGCGACGAGGGCCCCGAATCGCGGGTCTCGGTCGGCGTACGATTGGATGACAGTCACGATGCTCTGTGGCCGTGCCGCCCCACCGTCACCGACTGCGAGAGCGTCGGGTGGGTTCGAATTCGGCTCTGCTAACGCTGTCAAGGCGTGGTCCTCTTCGAAGTTCCCCTCGACGTATAACTTTACGGACTGGTCTTGACTCGTGGCGAAGCGGTCTTCGAGTAAGTTGATTGTCGCCGCTGTGGTGTACTCCCCAGGGGCGAACGGTTCCGGCAGCGACGTCACGTACTCAGGTTGTTCCTCCGGTGGAAGGAAGTCCTCCGTCTCGAAGGACGTGTCCACGCTGCTGCCGTATGCGGCCGCGACGCCGCCGGAGAGCAACAACACGAGGACGAAGGCGACTGGCGCGTACTGACTGGCTCGTGCCGGGAACGAGAGGAGTTTACCCAGCGCCGACTCCTCCGAGGAGATCGGCTTCGAATTAAACTCGGGAAGGCCATATCGGTCGCGGAACTCGTCGACCTCGAGTTTCGCCGCCGGAAGGAAGATGCCGAAGATGAGGAAGGTAAAGACGATTCCGACCGCCGATGCCAGCCCCAGGTTCCGAATCGGCGCGAGGTCGGAGATGATGTTCGCGCCGAACCCGAAGACGGTCGTGACTGTGACGATGACGAACGCGATGATGAGTTGGTTGTTCGCGGTCCGCATCGCCGCAATTGGGTCGTACCCCTTGACGGTCTCTTCGCGATACCGGTTGATGATGTGAATCCCGAAGTCAACCCCGACAGCGAGCAGGAGAACTGGGACCGAAATCATCTGTTGGTTGAACGGGATGCCCGAGTATCCGAGGAATCCGAACGTCCAGATAACGGTCATAAGCAGAGACAGCAGTCCGAGTGAGAGGTCTATCGGATCGCGATAGGCAACGATCAAGAACAGCAACAACAGGACGACGACGACCGGCATCACGATCGTCAGTGAGTCACCGATGACTTGCGCCGTCTCGGCGCTTGTTATCCCGGACCCGAACGCTCGGATGTCACCCGGTTGTTCCTCGGCAATCGTTCGGATCTCGGTTTGGATTGCGGTGAGGTCATTCGAGGTGAACCCGGCCGGGACATCGTGAGAGACGACCGTAATCGAGGCCGACGCGGAGGCGCTCGTCGGGTTAAAGTCAGTCGAGAGGCTCCGGCTGAATCGTTGGTTGTCCTGGAGTTCGCGGACGGTCGCTCTGATTTCGGTGTTCGTCGCCGATTCGAGGACGCGTCGCTGTTCGCTAATCGACGTAACCGAGGGGTCAAGCGTCTGTGCGACGACCGTGGCCGGCCCGTTTGCCGTCTCCAGCCGGAGGTCGGACCGAGACTCGATGCGTTCGAGTACGCGGAGGTCCCGGACCAACGCCTCCTTCGTGAGGACGTTCCCACCCGTGTGAATGAGCTGTGTCGATTCACTGTCGGCTGCGAAGGGGTCTTCGAACTCCGCGTTGACCGCGTCGAGTGCCTCCTGTTCTTCGAGGCCATCTGTGAACGAATCGGTCGCCTCCGTGTCGGTGGTGACGAGTCCGATGCCCGCGGTGAACACGACGGTCATGACGAGGAACACGGCGATGACCTGACGTGGATGGTCGACGATGACGCCGTTGAGCCGTCGCATCGCCGCTTCGATTCGCTCGCCGAAGCTCATCAGCTACTGCCTCCGGTACCAGACAACGCCGCCGACGGCGGCGAGAGCGGTCAGAAGCGACCCGCCGATGAACGGCAGTGAGAACCCGTTGTCGGCACTCTCGGTGACGTCGACCGGGGCTCGAATCGTATTGGATAGTTGGCTGTCGCCATCGGAGTCGTCGAACCGGAGGTCAAAGGAGATCGGATAGGTGCTACCGGGGGTAGCCGACCCACTCGCAGCCAAATCGAATCGCATGGTAACCGTCTCGCCCGGGTCGATAGACTGAACGTAGCCAGTGTCGGTGTTCCCCGTACTCATCGGATCATCGGCGAACATGCGCGCCTCGACATCGCTCACCGTCTCATTGAGGTTGTTCGTCACGTCGACCGAAAGCGTCCGTGTGCCGCCAGCCTCGATCGTGCGGTTTGTGACTTCGACATCGAAGCGGTCGCGTTTAGGGTCGACATCGAACAGGAGTTCGAGTTCTTGGTACACCCTGGAGTCGAAGTCGTCGTCACGGTACTGAACCACGATATTTGCCGAACGGGTAATCGCTTCCGCCTCGCTGCTCACCTCGATGGGTAGACGGAACTCACCGGATGCACCGGCTTCAAGCGTCCCGACAGCCACCGAATCCTCGAGCGGGACGATATTCGGCGATTGCCCCGCATATTTGACCACGACGTTGCGAGCGGCCAGGGGGCCCTGGTTGGTCACGGTGCCGCGGATGTGGCCCGACTCGCCGACGTAGAGATCAGACTCGATGTCACGAATCGAGAATTGCTGTTCTGCGACCGGGCTGACGCTCGTTGTCGGCCCGTCGTCGACGCGTTGGAGCCCGTCCGGCGTCTCGAAGCTCACGGTCCCGTCGAGAACGTATTCGCGAATGGGTGTATTGGGCGCAAAGCCAACGTCGTAGGTGACCGTGCCCGTTTCATTGGGCTCGAGTTCGCCGAGGCGAGACGAGTCACTCGCGATGCCGCTACCAAAACTGAGCCCGGCGCTCATCGATTCGAGGCCGACGTTGATGTCACGGGCAGTCTCCGACCCGGTGTTCTTGATTGTGGCTTCGAGTGTGCCCGTATCGCCGACTTGCGCGTCCGTCGTTGCCTCGACGATTTCGAAGCGGGCGTCCTCGGACACCTCTAGACCGACCGAGAAGTCTTCCGATTCTTGGTTATCGTCGGTGAAGGTGGTCTGATGCTTCGTGTAGGAATACTCGACATCGAGTTTGAGGTCGTACTCTCCAGGGTCAATTCCTTCGGGGACACGAACGGCGAACGTCGCTTCACCGGGGCGGGATTCGGTGACGCTCCCGATCGCTATCGTACCGGATTCAACCGTCAAGGGACCATTGGCCTTCGCCTTGACACGCACGTTTCGAGCCGTCGTTACGACACTACGAAGGCTAGATGGGCCGTATGCAACGTCCCCATCGTTGGTGATTTGGACGGTCACCTGGTTGATTTCTCCCGGCGTTAGTCTGGGGCTCGGGACGTTCGCATCCAGCTCTGGAGACCCCTTAATCGGCGGCCTTTGCTGTTGTGTGAACGTCGTGTCTGCGGTCGTCGCGCTGGCAGTCGTTGCGTCGGCCCCACCAACCGGGGCCCCGACGACTACGACGGTGCCGGATGTCACGACGGCGACGACAAGTGCCGTCAACAGGATGCGGTCCTTCACACGTCGGCCCTCACGGGAGCGCGAACGGATGGAGGAGCGAGGTTGCGGAGACTACCAACCAATCGCAGAGAGGCGTTTCTGACCGATTTCGGCCGTACTGTCGGAAAATAATCGGGACTGAATCGGAGTCGCTTCACACTAGATTGAGGAATTCAAAAACAGATAATGTTTTCGTTCTTGAGTTCGTAGACCTACTATGAAAATTCATGACTGTCATTCCGAGTCGGCACATCACCACGGACAATGAGCCGGTTCAGTGAAGACGACCGTCGCCGGATTCGAGCGGAGTTGATCGAGGCCGGGAACGAACTGTTCACCAAATTCGGTCTTGAACGCACGCGTATCAAGGATATCACCGAGGAGGTTGGCATCGGCACGAGCACGTTCTACCAGTTCTACGACTCAAAAGAGATGCTGTACGTCGAAGTGTTGGCAAAGAAGCGCGAACAACTCATCGACCGGGTTGATGCGTCCGTTGCCGACGCGGAGACGCCACGTGAGGAGGCACGGAGGATGCTACAGACCATGTTCAGCGAGGTTCGAGACGACCCCTTGATTTCTCGATTAATCGTTGAAAACGAACTGCAGGCGCTAACTGAACAGCTCTCTGCGACCGAGCGCGAGCAGTTGACGGCTGGAACGGCTGACGATGGATTAGGATACGTCGAAGAATGGGTCCAATTGGACACGTTCAGGTTCGACGACCCCGCGCTCGTCCGAGATATGTTTACATCGCTTATCTTCACCACCCGATCGAAAGAGGTCGTCGCTGACGGCAGTGAGTCCATCGACCCAACGATTGCCGACACGGCGTTAATCGAGACTGTCGTCGATGGACTGTTTAGGCCCGAGGAGGACGACGACGGACCGGGCGCTGACGGGGAGTAATTGATGTGTCGCTTTCCGGCCAATCGTCAAACAGAGGGAAGTCAACGCCCGTTGTCGAAGGGGTATCAGCCTTGGTGGAGTTCAGGGCTGTAGGATAGCTCCAAATTACTGACCAGTTGTGCCCGACTTTACTTGTTCTCCAGTGCGTCGAGGATACAAGCCGCAGCGATGACGGCTTCCTTCGGTACGTCACTGGCGTCGTCGATGGTCACCGTGTAGGCGTCCCGCATTGAGAACTTGCCCTCGATGTCGCCAACGTGGCCGCCATCTGCGTCGAAAATTTCGTACTTGTTCGGGACGAGGTTCGCGGCCGAAAAGAGGTGCCGAAGCGCCGACAGCAGTTTGTTCTTCGATTTGATGGTCGCCAAAGCCTCGCCCGTGTCGGGGTCGCGGATGGTCCAGTTCTCGACGAACAGCGAGTAATCTTCGTCGAGGACGACCACCTCCTCACCGGTTCCGGAGTCGGTGATGGTGTAGTTACCCGCGATGTCCATGATGCTGCCGGCTTTCACGCTGAAGGCGTCCTCGTCGTCGCCGGTGACAAACGGGAACTCCTCTTTCATCTTGAACATCTTCTGCTTGCCGCGCAGAACGACGTCGCCGGCGCTGTCGCGGACGACGTACTTGTTCCGAATCATCGACTGTTTGACCTCATACCGGTCGTCGTCGAGGTCGACTGTGGAGATATCGTATCGGGAGGACGAGTCGTGCGTGGAGGGCTCGGACATAGTCGGTAGGTGCGGTACGGTCTGAAAAAACCTTCTGTTCAATTCTGTTGTGACGACCGTAGCGTTCCGTTCGACAACCGTCAGACACAGTCGGAGCGTTTATTCGGGTCGGATACAGATTGCAGAATATGACTGGTGGGTGGCGGTATCGGATTGCGAGCGTCCTCGGGGTAGTCTCGCTTTCCGTGCTCGCCGTCCGCATCGCCAACGTCCCGGCGCTGCAGGCCGGATTCGCGCTCGTTCCTGCTATCGGCCATCTGCCCTTCGAGCCAGCCTACGGCACGGAGTTCGCCTTCGAGGCCGCTACCACGGCGCTCGTCATGCTGGCCGCGCTCGTACCGCTCTACAAGCCGCGGCCACGACGGATTCTCGATGCCGCCGAACTGGCCGCCCGGCGCGTCCTGCTGGCCTGTATCGCCTTGGCCGCGATCGGGTATTTCGACTACACCTATCGGCTACCGCGGGCGACGCTCGTGGTGGTCGGCGCGCTGGCGCTGGTGGCGATGCCGTCGTGGTTCGTGGCCATCCGACGGCGTCCCCGTGGGGAGGCGGGTCGGACGCTCATCGTCGGCGACGACCCTGATACGATGGACGACATCCTTACGGCGCTCAACAGTGGTGTTGTCGGCTACGTCTCACCGCCGTCGGCGTACTTCGGAGCCGACCGCGAGCCACAGCCAGCGGTGCCGGCGAGCGCTGACGGCGGTCGCCCGGGGACGCTCGACGAGTTGGCGTGTCTCGGTGGGCTCTCGCGACTCGACGAGGTGCTGGTGGAGTACGACATCGACACAGTTGCACTCGCGTTCGCTCAACCGGACCGCGCGGAGTTTTTCGGCACGCTAGACGCCTGTTACGAGTACGGTGTGACCGCGAAGGTTCACCGGGAACACGCCGATAGCGTGCTGACGACCGGATTCGGGAGCGAGGAACTGGTTGATGTCGATCTGGAGCCGTGGGACCCACTGGATCACGTGATGAAGCGGATTTTTGACTCGGTGTTTGCCGGAGTTGGGCTGTTCGTGCTGTCGCCCGTTATGTTGCTGATTGTGTTTGCGATCAAACTGGAGGATGGTGGGCCAATTCTGTATGGACAGGAACGAACGGCTGCCTTCGGTGATACGTTCCCGGTCTATAAGTTCAGGAGTATGTACACGGATGCAGAGACTGGGTCGGGCGCGCAATTAAGTGCTGAAGATGCTGGAGAGAGAGATCCGCGTGTGACGCGCGTTGGTCGGATACTTCGGAAGACGCATCTGGATGAAATTCCCCAACTCTGGTCCGTCCTCACCGGCAAGATGAGCGTCGTCGGTCCACGTCCCGAACGACCCGAACTGGACGTTAATATGGAATCGAATGCCGAGGCGTGGCGAAGTCGGTGGTTTGTCAAGCCCGGCCTTACTGGACTGGCTCAGATTAATGATGTCACCGGCTATGAGCCGGAGGAAAAGCTTCGATACGATGTCGAGTATATCAGACGACAATCGTTCTGGTTCGACATGAAGATCGTCCTTCGACAGATCTGGAAGGTCTTATCCGACGTGGTAGATATGGTCCGATAATCGATGCGCATTCTTCGGGTCGCACAGAAGATTTATCCAGAATCGAAGGGTGGTGGCGCGTATCACGTTCACGCGATGAGCCGCGACCAAGCGGCGATGGGCCATGATGTGACAGTATTAACCGTTGGTGATGGCCCTCCACGAGAGGAGCGCGATGGGTACACGGTAGTTCGAAAACCGGCTCTCGTTGAACCGCTAGGAAACGCTATCTCACCCGGTGTTGCGAACTATCTTCGTAAAGCCGATAGCTTTGATGTCGTCCATGCTCACTCACACCTGTATTTCTCGACGAATCTCGCGGCACTGGCACGGCGATTCGGTGAGACCCCGCTGGCGATTACGAACCATGGGCTATATTCACAGACTGCTCAGGCGGAGGTCTTCGACGTTTATCTTCGGACTCTCGGTCGGTGGACGTTTAATCAGGCTGACGTAGTATTTACCTACACTGATGAAGAGCGCGCTGAGTTGTGTGATTTGGGCGTCAAGAGCGAGATTGAGGTAGTTTCAAACGGGATCGATACCGATCGGTTTACGCCTAATGGCCCGGCCAATGGACGACTGGATCCGCCTGCTGTGCTGTTCGTAGGACGACTCGTTGACGGGAAGCGACCCATCGATGCAGTTCGAGCACTTGCAGGCCTTCGGGCGAAGGAAATTGATGCAACGTTGTACGTCGCCGGGACGGGGCCACTAAAATCGAAGATGCAGTCGATCGCCGTAGAGAAGGGTATCAGAGATGCAATCGTCTTCTTGGGACACGTTCCTTATGACGAGATGCCGGACATCTACCGAGCGGCGGACGTGCTCCTTTTGCCCAGTCGTGATGAGGGATTACCGCGGACTGTACTGGAGGCGATGGCATCCGGGACGCCGGTGGTAGTGAGTGCTCTTTCGCAACTAGAGTCGGTCGTTGATGATGGTGGGCGTACTGTACCTGTTGGCGCGACAGAACAGATGATTGAGGCGCTTTGCGAACTTCTGGAAGCCAACGAAACCGCACCGGGACCTCTGAATGAGGAACAAGACCTCGATGAATTTAGTTGGGGAAAAACAGTTGAGAGAACGACGAAAAAACTGGAGTCTTTCGTCAGTCCTGATACCCGAGTGCCTTGAGTCGCTCTTCTACACCGGCATCTGTTTCCAGATCGGGAGTTTCGACGTTTGCCGACGTTCTCTCGATTCGGTCCAGCCGTTCTCGAAGGCGGTCTTCGAAGTCTTCGGTTATTTCTGGATGGCTGCTCGAGACGTCGGTCTGTTCTTCAGCATCATTCTTGAGATCGAAAAGCAGGCGTTCATCCTCCGTCCCGTCGTAGAGGTACTTCCACCGGGGCGTCCGGAATCCGATTCTGAGGTCGTCTTCACCTCTGACGCGCTTTTCGGTGATTGCTATGGGTTCACTTTCACGAGTTTGTCCCTTAATAAGTGGTAGTAGGGATTCGCCCGCAAGTCGTTCTTTGTGCTTTGCGGAGACGTCAGCGCCAATAGCATCCAGAATCGTCGGGAGGATGTCCATACATCGAACCATTTCATCGACTGTCTCGCCGCCTGGTAAGTCAACAGTAACTGGCGGTCGGATAATTAGAGGTACGTGTGTCAACTCATCATACGGGAGATTCCCGTGTCCGTAGCGGCCATGTTCGTAGAACTCATCGCCGTGGTCTGCAGTAAGAACTACGAACGTATCTTCGAGTTCGCCCCTGTCTTGGAGGTTTTCTAGAAGGTCACCAATTGCGTCATCGAGGTATTCGACTTCGCGATGGTAGTTCTCACGGAGTTCTTCGTGTTCGGCCCCTGTGATTGAATCCGGATCACGCACCGCTGCCTTCCGCCAGAGCCATTCAGCACGGAACTTATTTCGGTAACTGAAGTCATCACCGCCCAGATATGGTCCGTGGACGTCCATATACTGAGTCCAGAGGAACCACGGGGATTCGGCCGAATCAACAAACTCTAGCATGTCGTCGTTGACTTTTTCAGCCGGCGTGTATGGGGTGCGACTGAGAATCCGAGATACACGGCTAACGAGACGGAGTAGTTTCTCCGGAGCACCTTCCAGTCCCTCGTCGGGCTCGAAGGCCACTACGTCCTCTTCGAAGTGGTCGAATCCCCGGTCGAAATTCCGGCGTGCGGAGACGTATGGGTTCGAGTGGATGGCTCCCGTGTTGTAGCCACATCGCTGGAAAGCTTGGGCGAACGTCGGTTGATTCTTGTCGAGGTACCAGTGACCGCCATAATCGAGAGGGTGTCGTCCGGTGAGCATTGCCGTCATAGCCGGGGCAGTGCTAATTCCTTGTGAGAAGCAACTAGTAAATTGGACTCCCTCTTCGACGAGTCGATCGATATGTGGCGTCGTCGACTCCCAAGATCCTACAGTAGCGTCGTACCGCAGAGAGTCGATGACAACAAAAAGGACATTTGGGCCTCCCATTACTGTCTCATTTACATCGCTGTGGTAAATGTGTTCAGTTTTCTCGCAGATTCGCTATGCTTTTGTCGAGACAGCCTTGAATCTCTATTGTGGACGCTACGGAAACGCCAAAACTGACGTATCTCATTACCGGTCTTCAGTATGGAGGTGCGAATATCGGGATGGTTCGACTCCTTTCGGAGTTAGAGCCTGATGAGTTCGATATTACTGTGGTTTCTGTCGTTGAGACATCCGATGATGTTGTCGATATGCTTCCTGAACACGTCACCATCCATCAACTAAATATCTCCAATTTAGCTGACACCTACCGACTTCCCAAGCTTATTCTACTACTACGAGGTACAGATGTTCTCGTCTGCTCCCTGTTTCACGCGAGTGTAGTTGGTATCCCGATTGCCCATCTAATTGATATTCCAAATATATTTGTGTGGCAACACAATACTGAATTTAAGAATGAAGTCCGTCGAATGGTGTATAAGCATCTATATCGACTTTCTGACCATGTCCTAGCTGATTCGAAGGCTGTCTCAACTATGTTGTCTGAAGAGTTTGATGTTCCTCAAACTAAAGTATCGGAATTGCCGATTGCTGGCGTCGATACGACACAGTTTACGCCAACCGAAACAGATTCACTAGATAGCCATAATATTAAAATTGGGACAATAGCTCGATTAGTCGAACAGAAGGGGTTGTTCGACTTGATAGCATGTGCAAAACGGTTAGGATCCCGCTATCAATTTGAAATTATCGGCCAAGGGCCACAGAGACGAGAACTTGAGCAAGATGCTCCAGCGAATGTCTCCTTTCGTGGTACGGTTACTGAAGAACGACTGCGAGAACTGTTAGCTTCTTACGATATCTATTTTCAGCCTTCAAAGCACGAAGGGCTATGCATGACTGTTATTGAAGCTATGTCCTGCGGACTCCCAGTTGTCGCTAGCAGTGTAGGGGGAATTAGAGAATCGGTCATACATAATGAAACGGGTTACCTCTGTGATGCTAGAAATATTGACTGCTTTTGTAGTAGCTTGGAAAAACTTGCAACCTATCAGGAACTGAGACAGGAGATGGGTTCTACAGGTCGGGAGCGCGTCGTGACTCGGTACTCAAAGTCAGCATTGGCAGATGCATTTCGGGAGGCTGTCGACCAAACCAAAACAGTATAGGTCCACAGGTATCTGCCATTAACGTAGAATGCTACTCAGCGTTGTCGTCTTCCTATTTATACTCTCTTGCGTGCTAGCCTTCTATCTGAGTCGCTTGAGAGCGCCACGTAGCGTCTGGCTGATTTCGATTGCTGCCTTCGGCGTCCGCTCTCTGTACGTGTTTCTGGACGAACTCCTCGGCATCTACGCTGGGGGCGGAGACCAGACCGGATATGAGGCCACGTTTTGGTTTATCGCCCAACAGTGGCGCTCCGGTGTCGTGTTTGCACCTCTACAGTACGCAGCGAGTCCGGGAAACGATGGTTACTATATGCTCGTCTATTCAGCAGTCTTCTCTCCTGCGTACGCTATTTTCGGCCGTATCACTGTCCTCCCGCGCCTACAGATGGCGCTCGTCGGTACGTTGGTCGTCGTGAATATCTATCTCATCGGTGAACACCTCTACGATCATCGAGCCGGCATCGTCGCTGCGCTTCTGGCTGCGGGCTTTCCGTACTGGATCGTTCTAAGTGGAATTATCTACCGAGATATGTTCATCATCTTCTTTTTGACGGCCCTTGCCTACCTCCTCGTCCGCTGGCAGTCAGGGGAGCGAAATTCCCTGCTTTTTATTTTGCTTCCCGTGACCGCAGTTCTGGCCCTGAGTTTACGATTAGAGAATGTCATCGCTATCGGTGCGCTGTTCGCTACTGCCGCCTTTCTGTTCATTGGCCGGAATCCGAGAGGATATGTGGCGTTATTCGGCACGGGAGTTCTTGCGCTGTTCGCGATGTACCGCAGGTTCGGTAACCGGGTTCTAGTCAAAGGATTAGCTGATCAACGGCTATGGCTTTCCCGGTCGAACCCGGGCGCATATCTCTCCGGATTCGCCTATGAATCGTTCTTGGAACTCCTCGTGTTCGCGCCGGTCGGGGCTCTATATTTTACTCTCGCTCCCTTCCCGTGGCATGTAATCGACTTGATGGCTCTCATTGCAATCACGCAGAATATATTCATCTGGTATCCGGTACTCGTCCTCTCGGCGATTGGACTACGTGACGTTCTCCCTGCTCCCGCAGGAGTGAAGATGGTTATCCCGCTACTTTCGTTCAGTCTCGCGGGAATCTTCGGGTACGGATTGGTTGAAGGGAATATCGGGCCCGCTATTCGGCATCGGTCGCAGTTTCAGTTTGTCTTCTTTGTGCTTGCCGCAATTGCGATATCAAACCGGGTTCGGATTCACCTGTCGTTCGCTGGCCGCTCTGGCTCTGCAAAGTGATACCATAGCCCCCTAGTTTTGGGTCGTCGCGGCGTATTATTCTCGATATCCCAAATCACGCAGTCGATCCGCAACCACGTCTGTTTCTACATCGTCTGTGACTCCGCGGTTCTCAGAAGAAACAACCTCTCGACGGTCACTACTCTCGTATTCCAGCCAAGGAACATGAACGACGACATCGTCGTACAGCCCGCGTGGATGTCCGTATTCATGTATAGGTATCGGGAATGCCCGTTCGCCTACGTAATTCCCGTGGTCTGCGGTAACGACTATTTTACCGTTTATCTGCTGGAGGAGCTTCTCTACGTGCTCAAGTACGTACTCTAGGTTATCAAGATACATCGACCAGAGTTTGTTTTTAGATGTCGATAATTCACCGAGGAACTTCTGGTTCCACACGTTTTCCTCTGTAGGGGATCTATCGTCACTATCCAGTTGCTGGAGGTGCTTCTTATCAAACTCCGTCTCGGAGGGGACGAATGGATAGTGGGGTTGCATATAGTGAACGACGATTCGCTTGTTCGGAAAGCGTTCGTGGGCGTCAACCGCGGCTTGAGTCATCGTTTCGGCGCGAACAGTCCCTGTTTCATTGTCCCATCCCTTATCTAACCAGACGTTGATCATCTCGTGAAGTGAAATTTCCCAGTGTTCGCGGTTACGTTCCAGTTGCGGGTTCGCGGTTACATAGACAGTATCCCGCAGATCACGCCCGTCAAAGTTCGCTTGGAGCCATTCGGCCGTTGATGAACCTTTCGATACACGCGATGATAATTTACCATCTATTTGACAGGCTGATTCGAACATGTCGTACCGGCAGGCATCGAGGACAATGAGCGTGTCCCAGTCCTCTTCGAAAATTCTTATACCCCTTGGATACTCAGAACGGAGACCTCCACGTCGATGATACGCTCTATTAATTCCGCGGGCTAACAGCTTTGGATTCCGAAAGACACGTCGCAGGCGATCAAGATTATTCATATCACAACAGGCATACTGAGATGGCTGTCAGTCATTTGTATTTCGATGCTCGTTTGTAACAATGACTACTGAACCGTTTTAATTAATTTTCTATCTTGCTCAGAAAATCCTAAAAGGAGAGTACTTATTAAAAACAAAACTAGGGCGACACTACCGACAAAGGCTGTTAAAATAAGACTGCCACTAGCAAAGGGAGAGATGACGAGCAAAAAAACAGTAGAAATTAGAATACTGAAGCCACCTTTCCAATATTGAAAATTATACGGTTGAATATTATGTACCAAAGCAATCTCCGTGAGCCGGAATAGATTCAACAGCAGCAAAGATAGTCCGGTTGCGATAGCTGCCCCAATAATGCCGTAAAGTTGGATAAGTACGAAGTTCAAGACAATATTAAGCAACGCAATAGTTATAGTATTGATCGTTTCAAGGCGCTCATATCCAGACATCGTGAGTAAGAATCCCACAGGTCCAGTACTTGCAGAGATCGCTTGACCAACTGTTAAGATAATTAATGCTGTCTGGGCTGACTGAGCATTTATATTGAAAAAAAGAAGGATCTCAGATGTATAAATTATAATGAATACCAATCCGAGGATAGAAAAGTATGTAATCCACTTGGTTACTGTTGAATACATCTGCTCTAGTTCGCGCATCTTCCCTTCGCTATATAGGTCAGACGCAACCGTAGGAAAAATCGAATTTACTGCACCAAGAACGATTATGAGGAGTAATGATGTTTGGTATGCAGCCTGATATCTCCCGATATTAGTGGGTGAAACGAAATAGCCGAGCATCAAGATATCTGTCCATGATACGATGTACTGTGCGACTGCGACGATTGCAACGGGGCCTCCAAAGAGCAGCGTCTTTTTAATTTCAAGATCTGGGAACGCTTGGAAAGCGCCAAGACGATAAAGGAAGTACACAGCGAAAAGAGTCCCAATCCCCAGTGAAGTGACATACCCTATAATTGTCACCTCAACATTTCCGAAATAGTATGCTCCTATTGATATGAATAAAATTCCCGTTACTGGTTGAACAATGTCTCGGATATATACAGAATATTGCGTTTCTTTAAATCCGGTTGTAGCTATCTGCCCAGTCATCATCGATGCGAAAAGCGGTATTCCAATTAAAAATATAAATATCTCTGTATGAAAACTAAACCTTGACTGGGCGAAGTGAAGACCAATAAAACCGACAATAGCCAATATTAGTCCAAGAAAAAAAGAAAATGAAAGCGCAAAGATGGTCACTCCGCTGACCTTAGCATCCTCGTTATTCGTTCTGTAGATTGGGATGTACTTTTGCGTAGCAGTATCCAGTCCAAACCGAGCGATGACACTACCAGCCTTCATTATAACCATTCCGAACGCGAATAGACCGAGTGCTTCTGCACCTAGCCCACGAGCGATAACGACATTAAACAAGTAACGGAGCCCTCTACCGATAAAACTTCCAAAAAATGCAATGGAAACTAAATTCAAAATAGACTTTTTCATTTTAGCTGGTAACTAGGTCGGTGTCCCGGACATCGCCTTCGACGAGTCGATAGGTGCGGTCGCCTTTGTCGGCAGCTTCGCGGCGGACGTCGACGGTGGAATCCTTGAGCACCAGATTGTAGAAGAGGCCGAAATCGTCCAGCACGACGATGTCGTGTCTGTCGGTGACGAACCACTCTGCGAAATGGCGGCCGATGAACCAGGCGCCACCGGTGATGAGTATTCGCATTGTCGCCTCCGAACCGGGCTACAGTAATAGGTCTACTGTATTCTCGTCCCTTGATAGAAGGCCCCTGTTTTTAATTGCTGATTCCTGATTAGTCCCATCATCAACCCATTCGGAAAGTTCTTCGGCAGGCTTCCTTTCCCGGAATAGACGTCGCAGATCTCCCTAAGGAGTTGGTCATTCCAAAGTTGATTCAGCGCGCCTCGGAGGACAAATCACTCCCCATCTACGGCGATGGCTCGAACATTCGGGAGTGGATTTACGTTGAGGACAACTGCCGTGCCATCGAGACGGTTCGGAAGGACGGCGATGTCGGCGAGGTCTACAACATCGGAAGTGATGACGAACGCTCGAATCTGGAAGTCGCCCACGAGGTTCTGGAGGCCGTCGATGGTGATGCGGATCTCATCGAGTTCGTCGAGGACCGGCCGGGACACGACCAGCGCTACGCGCTCAACGGCTCCAAACTCGAAGCACTGGGATGGCAGCCCTCTTGGAGTTTCGAGGAGGGACTCCAACGGGCCGTCGAGTACTATCTTGATGCTGAATCCGAACCGTGCTAAATCGTACCTGGGTGTCTTCGTGACCCCTGTTTCGAATCTACTGGGGATTCTGACGTACAATCCACTGTAAGCAACTAAGAGTCGTCTATCAGAGCGCTCGGGAGACAACAACAGATAACAGAGAGAAACAAGCGGCGCTCAGCCCCGCGAATATATGTCGATGCTGTGGCGATGTAATGGCGAACGTACTGTTACAACCGGACGTATCAATCGAGATCAGGGCCATACGGGGTGATTTCGAACGATCTGGTGGGTAGCGGGGCCAGTTAATCGGGAGATGCGGGGCGATATTGTTACAACCGGTTGCAGTCGTGCGGTTTTGCGGTTGGAAACCGGTTGTTCAGCGAGTGGTTGTTGAGGAATCGATATATGATAAACAGGTGGTATAGCTCCTCAAAACGACGTAAACTGGTGTATCCGCATCAAGAGTCTCCATGTCGTTCGAAGTGATGGATGCGTGGAGTGTTGGTTCTATACTGTTACAACCGGTTGCTGGCCTGTGGTTTCGGTGTTCGAAATTGTAGGTGACCAGTGTCTTGAGAGAGGTTATTTTGTCGTGTCGAGAGTGTATATCAAAGCGGGTCTGCAACATCGATCAGAGAGCGGCTACGATGCGCTTGTCGCTACTGCTCTCACAAAGAGAGTATACTGCCTCCGTCCGCGATGTCTACGATCGGAATCAATTGACTGGGTAAACGACGTGTTCGAGTCTGATCTGCTCTATTTCGGACGTGTTTTTTGACCCTCCTTGCAGGCGACTTTTGTGCTTTGTCTACTGCGGTGGTGAGTCCTGCCGGGTGTCGGATTCACTGGTCGTAGCGTCATCGATGAGTGGAGGGTGTGGGTTCCTTCACGATCTCCACAGTTAGCACTATTATCACGGAATAGCGCTGGCAATGTGTGGCCGTGTGACGGATGCTGATGGCTGTTTCTCCGCGCTCGGCGTCGTTACGGTCGCAATTGGTGGTTGTCACACGTTAGTGAGCGACGCTAAGCTTCCAGCCACACCCCACCTCGTCGAGTGTTCTACCGGGACAACACCCACAGCAGGTGACTGGATCTCGGGGTGTATTTCGAACCTCTACTGCGTCAAATACTACTCACCGAAAGACCAGACACATCCCACCTTGTCGAGTGTTTAGCCGCTCTCGACTCAGGTATGTCGAGCTACGGTATCCGGAAGCGAAATGCCCTCGAAATCGGCGACGACTTCACAGACGGTGGTCAAATCGACTTTGAATTCGTACTCGTAGTACTGCCCACCAGCGCGGCCCTCGTTGCGAGCCCAACGGTCGAGAATCCCGAGCATCGCGAGATCGGCGAGGTGATCGTGCATCCGACGGCGAACGAGCGGGTCAGCATCGGAGTGTTCGGCAATCGTCCGATACCGAGGGTAGATGTCTCGAACACGGGCCGGCGTCGCGTCCTGCAACGCGAGATCGAGCGTGGCGACGAGTGCGAGGTGTCCATGCCGGGTGAGTTCGCGCATTCCGTGTTCGATCTGACTCTGTTCGAGAGCGTCTCGAGCCTCGTGCACGTGCGATTCGGCGATCGTCGACTCGCCAGCGGCGCGTGCCAACTCGCCGGCTTTGTACAGGAGGTTGAGCGCCTGCCGTGCACTCCCGGTGTCCTGTGCCGATAGCGCCGCACACAGCGAAATAACACCGGCAGCCGTCGCATTATCGTACAATGCGCCGTCGACGCGGCGTTGCAAAATTGCTTCCAGTTCCGGCGCCTGATACGGCGGGAAATGAATCTCTTCCTCACAAAGCGTATCCTTGACCTTCGGCGAAAGCTCGTCTCGGAACCCGAAATCGTTGCTGATTCCAATGACGTCCGGTTTGACCGACTCGAGATACCCGTTCGACCGAGCGCGGGGCAACTCGTACAGTATCTCGTCGTCACTCCCGATGTGATCGGTCTCGTCGAACACGAGAAGAATCGTCCCACCGATCGATTCGAGTTCCTCGTACAGGACGTCGAACACGCGCTGCTGTGGATAACCGGTCGTACTGGTCTGTTAACCTGCTGGCCGAAGTTCGTTGACGAGATTCACAGCCACTTGATACGACGAGGAGAGGTTCGTGCAGTTGAGCCAGACAACGGAGAGGTCGACGTCGTTCGCGAACTCTTCGAGTTGAACAGCGTGCTCAACAATACCGGCAGCGAGTGACTATCTGCCCGACGACGCACGGGCGTCGCTCAACCATAATGACATGTTCGCTCCTAAGCCTTTGGGAGAGCTGTTTGAGCGCATCGAGCACAACGAGCGGTTTCTCGAACTCGCCGAGCAGCCACGGCCGACTTGGACGTCAATCCTCGGCACATTCTCCTCTGCCGCTTCTGACATCCTCCCACGGCTAACGCCGTGGGGTTCCCCCACCGGGGGTTGAACCCACGGAAACGGAGAGGTTCGCAGGTTCGTCGTCGCGTGGGACGATGACCTGCGTTTCGGGCTGTGCCAGTCCAGCCCCCGCCTCGGACAGCGGTTTCGAGAACTTGCCCAAGGCTCGTTTGCCGATGTTCAGCGCACCATTCTTGTCGGCGTTGTCGTCCAGCCCACACTCGGGACACTCAAAGCGCCCCTGCGTCTCTCGGACGCCCTCGCAGGCACAACGGTTGCACGTTTTCGACGTGTCGTATTCTTCGACCAACTGTACGTCGATACCCGCGTCGTGGGCCTTGTACTCGATGTAGTTCAGCAGGCGGGCAAACGGCATCTTGTGGGTCTTGTCGTTAACGTACCGCCCTTTGTCGTTGTCCTTGCGAATCCCGCCGAGATCGCCCACGACGATAATTGCGTTCCGTTCTTCAGCCGCTTCTACGATTTGGCGAGCAATCTTGTGGAGGCGGTCGTCCACCTTCCGTGCTTCCGCGTCACCGATACGCTCGACCACCTGCTGTCCTTGTCGGGGTTTCGCTTTCCCGATGGACTTCCGCAGTTGCTTGTAGTGTTCGCGGATACGACGCACTTCCTCACCGTAGAACGTGGTCTTGCGGTCGGAGAGGAACACACAGGTAGCGACCCACCGTGCGCCCATGTCGATGGCCAGTACGTCGTCGTACTCGTCTTGGACGGCCACAGACCGCTTGACGACGAGATGGACGTACCAGTCACCGTCACGGCGCACCAGTTCGCTGTCCCGAATATCGCCCTCGCAGACGAGGTGTTCATCCTTCTGCGGGAGGTGTGCGGGACACCAGATGGAGTTGCCCCGTCCGCGCTCGGGGTCGTAGACGGGGATTTTGACCCACCACGACGAGAGAACGGTGTCCTCGTCGTAGGACACGTCGAACACGTCGTTGCGGAGAACGACAGGCTGTTCGGTGTCGGGGTTCGGGGCTTTCTGTCGCTGGACTTTCGACGCCTGCTGGTCGGTCGCGGAGTAGAGGTTGGCGTCTCCGCCGTGAACTTCGGTCTGGAACGCCTCGTACTCACGGGCGAGCAGGTCAGCTTTCCTGTTGGTCAACGAATGGAGTTTGACCCGCACCGTGGTTGAGACGGTCCGTTGCATCGTTATTCACCTGCTTGGGAGTCGATGTACTCCTCGATGACCTCGCTGGATACGTCGCCCGCACTTGAGACGAAGTACGAGCGCGTCCACAGCGAGG